>Ga0299915_10000297_pt1 | contig 39049 bp, 34 predicted proteins | sample RVTome_13_FD_200263 | JGI IMG/M metagenome (GOLD analysis project Ga0299915, IMG submission 200263) | Soil microbial communities from uranium-contaminated site in the Upper Colorado River Basin, Wyoming, United States - RVT92D227 (version 2) ...
TCCAGATAACTGAGGTCCTCCCTTCCGATCCAGCCCCAGGGGAAGAAGTGGAATGGGGCGGGGCGCATCTGGAGGGTGAATCTCTGCACCCGGCCCAATTTCTTGTCCGCGAGGTAGAGATATTCTCCGGCAGGATCAATCGCCAGGCCGGAGGCCTCAATGAACTCATTTGCGCCGCGGCCCTCTTTAAGTTTCCAGTGAGAGAGGGGACGGCCGTCGGGATCGAAGCGGCTGAGGAGATTGCCTTCCTGGAGGAGGTAGGGGTTCGCTTCCGCGTCGGAGTCGAGGGCGATGATTCGTGTTGGAAAGACGAGGCTGAAGCGGTAATTGAAATCGGAATCAAAGGAGGTGATTCGCCAGGGACGGATATCTTGATAGAGCCAGAAGTTGCCGCGAGAATCCCGATGGAGCCAGGTTGGAGCGGAACAGAGATAGCCGGGGCCTCCGAAGGTGGAGACCGGGATGCCATAGGGGAGTCGCTGTTTCCCGGAGAGATTGGCCTTGGTGAAATCATCGAAAAAGGCAGGGTCGCTCACTGTGCCGCGAGAGGGACAGCGGAGGCGCTGGCCGGGCTGGAGATGGCGGTCATCTTTTAGTACTACGGTGCCATCGGCTGCGGGCTGGAGATTCTCCCAAATAAAGGAGGCGCCAGGACCCTGGTAACGGAGGGTGTAAAGGCCGGGGTCTGCGGCAGGGAGGCGAACTTTCAATTGGTGGGGCTGGGCAGAGAGGATTTCTACTTGCCCCGGCAGCGAAGAGACCAGCGATAGGCCTCCTGGCTCGACCACGCGCTGAATCTCTGGTCTGGAAATGAGAGGGGGAGATTCGCCACCTGATTCGGCCAAGAGCGCCTCGGCGATGTCGCAGAAGGCGTAGGCACGCTGGAGCGGGTCTTTGATTTCATTGGCACAGGCCACGGCGAGAGAGGGCTGGAAAGAGATGAGCCTGGCGGCGAGGGCGTGGCCGGCGCTGCGCTCCGACAGGACGCTGGAGGCGATAGAAAGCCCCTGCTTCATATCTTTGAGGGCGGCGAAGGCCGCGATGTCGAGAATGGCGTCGCTCTTTTCCGGAGAAGGGGGAGCGGGTTTTATGAGCCGCAGCGCTCGGGCCGGGTCCTGGGGGGCAATTACGCGGGCGATATCGAGCAAGAGGAAGTGCACCTCTCCGGCATCTGCGGCCAGGGTGGTGAGGGCGGTGGCTTTTTCCAGATCAGTAAGGGCGAGCGCGAGGACGAGGGCGCGTAGGGCGGGAAGGAGCCCGCCTGCGGCGGGCTCCTCAACTTCCAGCAAAAGGTCTTCTGCGATCTGGGAGGAGGAGGTGGCGGCGGCGCGGGCGATTTCCAGCAGGGCAAGAGTGCGATTACTCGAGTCCGTGATGGCGCGGGCGTGCTCGAGGGCCGCCTGCGTATCGCTTTGCGCCAGGGCTGCGCAGAACGCGGGAAGCGCCCAGGATGGAATTTCCGCGTGAGAATTGACGAGTTCGCGGGCGGCGGGCAGGTTGCGAGCGGAGAGGTCAATGAGGAGAAGGCCCAGAGCATCCTGGCGGCAATGGGGAGAGGTTATCTGGGAGATGAGGCCGAGGGCCTGCTCCAGGTCTATGGTGGAGGCGGCCAGCGCGACGGCGGCGAGAGCGGAATCTCTGTTGGCGGAGACCTCGCCAATGGCCGCCAGGGCGGCGGCCGGGTCTGTGGAGGCGAGCCTTTGGGCTGCGGCGAAAATCGCCTGGCTATGCAGAGATTCATCGGGAATACGCTGCGCGACTCCCAAAGCATCGCCCGGCGGCAGAGAAAAAGAGAGTTCGGCGAGGGCCTGGGATTTTATCAAAGGGTCAGTGATTTCTTCGCTGAGGGAGAGGGCGGTGAGGAGATCCTCTGCTGCCAGGGCGGGCAGGAGCGCGGCGATCTGGTGAAAGCGCAGGGGCGGCGAGGAGGGATTGGCCTTGAGGTCCTCCAGCGCGGCGCGGGGCGCGCGGCGGGCGATTTTTCCCCAGGTATATTCCAAGAGCGCGGGGTCTTTGATTTCGCGTGCGCTTCGGAAAGCGTTTTGGGGGTCGAATCTCGCCAGTTGGATAGAGAGATAGGAGAGTTCGGAAAGGCGCAGGCTCTCCTTGGCGAGGTCGCGAAGCAGGGAAACGGCCGCAGTGACGAGGGCTTCGGCCTGGGCGCGGTCAGCAGAAGCGAGGGCTGAGGAGACTTCTCCCCGGGCGCGGATGGCGTCGGAGGCGACGGAGATGCCTTTGCAGATTTCCGCCGCGGCGGCGGGGTCGAGGCGGCTGGTGAGGAGGGCGATGCGGCGGCGAAGGGCGGAGCGGTCGCCGGTGAGAATCTGTTTGTCGGTGGCCCGGAGGGCCTGATCAAGCGCCTGTTTCGCCAGCGCGCGGTTATCCTGTTGGGTAAACGCAGCAGTTGTTGCCAGAAGAATCAGGCAAATAACCGCGGCGGCAATTACGGTGGAAAATCTACTCCAACAAATGGATGACACAGGCATTTTTTTCTGCGCAGAAGGAAGATATCCTCTCGGAACAGTCGCAGCAGAGACAATTCTGTACACTCATATGCTAGTTTGCGAGCATTACAAGGTCGGGAGTTAAAAGAATGCATTAGCAGCCAGGATGGACTTCGAATCCTTGGCCGGTGTGGTCGCGGGATTGAATAACTGCCTTAGCCGATCTTCAACCTAGCAATCATGCTTCTCAAGGAAATATCCGAAGGATCTATTCTTCTGCTTTGCTATTTCTAGAGAGAAGAATTTGAGGATTTCTGACATGAAGTCTATTCTGGAGTCAAACCTCTTCGGGATCAGGCGGTCAAAGTCTTCTTTAGCAATGTGGTCAGTAGTGTCGTGAGCAGGAATCCGCAGTTGTTTACAGCCCACCTCATCAAGCCCGGCAAGATACCAGCCTTCTATTTCCTTTATCACAACCACGATTCTGTCAGTATCAATATCCTTGAACGTACCTTGGATTGCCTGCTTTGTTGCCGTGGTGCAAGGTTTGTCATTCATGTCTGCGAGGCAAAGATAGTCACCCATCTTCCGGAAACTTCTGAGCAAATTGTTGAACTTTTCTTTCTTCTGCTCCGCGTATTGGACTACTTGAACCAAATCATACTTTTTTTCCAGCACCGGCTTCACTATGCGTGCAACGAACCTTTCGTCATCGGGGCCTTCCACACATACGAATAGTCTGCGGTATTGCATCTCATATTCCTAACAGATTCTGCACATAGAGGTCTTCAATCCCTATCTCATTTTGCAGGAATGTTTTGACTTCTTCTTTCTCGCTCGGCCTACAGATGGTGGAAAAGCCCTCCCTATCGCGAGAGACAAGCAAAAGGTCATTTACGTCCGCGTATTTCACCACCTCCGGATTGTGGGTGCTTATAATGATCTGCTTTTGTTGCGAAGCCTCCTTCATCATCTGTACTACTTTGAAAATGAGATAAGGATGTATGTTCCTTTCCGGCTCCTCAATAATTGTCAGGTGTTTCTTCTCAAAATACAGGGCGGCAATCAAAGCAGTCAGATCTATTGTCCCATCCGAAATCAGCGAAGCAGGTAGATACTCTTTCGCAAAGTATGTTTCTCGCAACTTGAAGAGCAAAGACTTGTCCGCAAACTTCTCCGTGTCCAAGTCATCAACAAAGGGCAAGAGATCTTTCATTAGATTAGCAAACTTTCGCCTTCTTTCCTTGCTCGCCAGCACGTTCTTGAGAATCAGGGCTAAATTGCTACCATCTCCCTCCAGTTCAGCCTTTCCAGTAATTGGAACGGCTTTCTTGGGCAGTTTCGGGTCGAAATCGTAGATGGACATACGACTAAGAACTCTGCCTAATGGACTGGGGAACCACTCGGAGCTGAGAAGGAGAGTTTTCGGAGGCAATCTCCACTCTCCCCAAGATAGCGGGGTAATGTCTTCCTTTCTTATGCCGACTGAATCAGGCGCATTTAACTCGACCTGAATCCTGCCTCCAACATTAGAAAAAGCAATTCCTCCCTCATTGAGTTTTTCTTTTTCCTTCAGTTTTTGCTGCTGAATTGTCAACCTGACAAAGTCACCCTTCTGTCTCAGACTGTCCTCCGCTATCTCGAATCCCGGGCCTTTTATTCTGAACTTTAGGCTAAATCTATAAACCGATTCTTGTACCTTTATCCCTACGCTTTTCCGTACCTTTACCCGTATCGGCCAAAGGAATTGAACCCCAGGTTCGACTTCTTCGTCTGAAACCAGTTCTATTGAGAGATTGTTAGACGCGCCGATCTTCAGATTCCTCAGGTATGGTGTCCCTCCTTGCATAGATATGGCGTTATCAAGGCCATCGGTGGCAATATCCCTCAGGAATCTGAAGACCTGTATGAAATTGGACTTACCAGAGGCGTTGGCACCGATCAAAACGTTGAACTTTCCGAGTTGAACATCTTGATCCTTGAAACTCTTGAAATTGGAGATTCTGACTCTGGTTATGGCCATGGCAAGATTACTCTACCTGCGGCGACCCACATTGTCAATTCTGGAATGCGTGGTTGCTGCGCTAAAACCGTGAAGGCTGACCGGCTGTGTCTGCCCTTCTTACTTGACACAGCCTGGGAGGGGGGATATTATGGCCCAAGTCTTGGGTCACAGGGTCTAAGAGTCAAGATTCCAGAGTCTTACGACGGAAAAGCGCGGATTGAAGGAGACTCTGGACTCACGGCTCTGGACTTTCGGACTTCGACAGAGGCCGAGATGCGCGGGAAGATTCTGCGCGGGGCGATAATCCTGGTGGCGGCGACGGGCGCGGGATTTGCCTTTGGGCGCTACGGGCTTGGGGAAAGTTATCTGAAGCAGGCCGTGCCCTCTATTAAGCGGCCGCCGCGGGCTTTGCAAAGGCCGGCCTCGCCGCCGGAAGAGATTCCTGAGATTTCTCCGGAGATCCCTCCTCTTCCTGCAGGGCAGAGAGAGACCGCTCCCTCCGCGGAGGAACAGCCTCAAGGTGAGGAGGGAAAGCCCAAAGAGGGGACCCCTCGGCAAGCAACAGGCGAAGAATCTTACACCGAGCGCTTCTCGGTCCAGGTGGGTTCTTTTGAGAATGAAGAGGCCGCCGCGGAGCAGGCGGAGAGCGTTAGCAGTTTGGGCTATCCGGCGCGGATTTCGCCGCTGACAAGAGGCGCGGAGAAGGTTTACCGGGTGATGGTGGGCTCTTATACCAATGCCGAATCGGCGCGCCGGATGGCAGAGGAATTGAGGCAAAAAGGCTTTGACGCCTTTGTGAGCCAGGAATGAGTTGAGGGGGGCCCCTCTTGCCCGGCAGTCCCAGGCAAAGCACCATGGAAGTGGATGAGCGGAAGTCCGCGCTTTTGAGCAATGCGGGGGCGATAGCCGCGGTCGCCTCGGCGATTGAAGGGACGCTGGGGCCGAAGGGCTTGAATGTGATGCTGGTGGACCGCTTTGGAGAGGTGACCATCAGCAATGACGGGTGCGCCATACTGGAGCGGATGGAGGTTTCTCATCCTGCGGGACGGCTGCTGATCAAGACGGCGAAGGCGCAGGAGGCAGAAGTGGGGGATGGGACGACTACCGCCTGCCTCTTGGCCAGCACCCTGATTTCCGAGGGAGTGGCCCACATTCTGGGTGGGGTGCCTGTGGCGAAAGTTGTGGAAGGGATGTGGGCGGGGGTGCGAAGGGCGATAGCTTTGCTGGAAGAGCAGAGCCGTCCGGTGAAGGATTTCGCTGATCCTGTCTTGAAAGAGGCGGCTCTGATTGCCGGGCGGGGGCAGGAGGAGATCGCCCAGTTGGTGTTGGAGGGAGCGAGGATAGCCGGCCGGAGCAGGCTTGCCGAGCGGGGTTTTCGGCTGGCTGACTGGGTGGCGGCGAAGGAAGGGGCGGAGAACGAAGTCTTCTGTGGAATAACGCTGGAAAAAGAGCCGGTCGGCGGCCAAGTCCGCAAGTCGGCGAGCCCGGCGCGCATTGTGATAATTGATGACGCCCTGGAGCCGGTGGAAGTTGAGCAAGAGGCGCTGGCCACGGAGGCGGGATTCGGCCGCTACCGGGAGCTTCAGGAGGAGTTTCGCGCGGGGCTCTTGCGGCTGATTGAGGCCAAGGTCAACCTAGTGCTGGCGGGCCGGGGGATTTCGGGGATGGCGGAGGAGATGCTGACTGAGGCCGGGGTGATGCTGCTCCGGAGGGTGGCCGGGAGGGACCTGGCGAAGGTGGCGGAACACACGGGGGCGCGGCCCATCAAGCGTTCCTGGCTGGCAAAGAAAGAGGCGAAGGTGGAGAGCGTGGTGGGGCGGGCGCGGCGGGCCTATTATGATGAGAAGTTGGGCCATCTGCGGATCGCCGGAGGAAAAGGAAAGCGGGCGGCAACGATGTTGGTGGGAGGGAGCACGGCCGAGGTGAGGGCCGAGCACCAGCGAATTGCGGAGGATGCGGCCTGCGCGGTGCAGCAGGCGCTTTTGGGGGGAGTGGTCGCCGGAGGAGGCGCGGCGGAGATGAGCCTCATCCCGGAGATGGAGCGGCTGCGGGGAAGCCTGGGAGGAATGGCGGCTTACGGGGTTGAGTGCGTAGTTGCGGCTTTGCGCCGGCCGCTGAGCCAGATTGTGGAAAATGCAGGTTTCAACCCCCTGGAAAAAGTGGAACAAGTAAGAACGGCAGTGACTGCCGGGAAACAGGCGGTCGGTATAGATTGTGATACCGGCGAAGCCTGCGATATGTTCGCGCGTGGGGTGGTTGACGCGACGAATGTGAAGCTGCAAGCGTTAAGGACGGCGGCCGAGATGGCGGAGGCGGTGCTGCGGATAAAGACGATCATCCGCAAGAGGGAAGAAGGCCCTCCCCAGGCTTCCGGGATGGAGAAGAGCAAGCGATGATCACGTTGGGCAGGAGAAGGGGAATGGCGGAAGAAGAGGTCGTAGAAAAAACGGCTGAAACGAAGGAAGCCAACAGACAAGGGGAGTCCGAGGAGAGCCTTACTCGTCAACTTCTTGAGCAGACCCAGCAAGAACTGGCCGAAACGAAGGATCGCTATCTGCGGGCCTTGGCGGACTTGGCGAATCTGAAGAAACGGATGGCGCAGGAGAACCAGGAGGCCTGGGAAAGGGGGATGATTTCGGTCATCGAGGGACTGCTGCCGATTCTGGACAACTTCGAGCGCGCCCTGGCGGCCCTGGAGCACGCCGACAGCGTGGCTTCGGTGCGAGATGGAGTTACCCTGATTCACAATCAATTGCGCGCGGCCCTGGAGAGCAGAGGTGTGCAGCCGATAGAGGCTCTGGGGCAGCAATTCGACCCCTTCTGGCATGAGGCGGCGGGAAAGGTTCCCTCGGCCGAGGCGGAGGAGGGGAGCGTGGTCCACGAGATACGGCGGGGCTACCGGATAGGAGACCGGGTGGTTCGCCCCAGCCGGGTGACGGTGGCCATTCGGCCGGAGGAGTCGGAAACAAATCCGACTTGTGATGACTGACCAGCCCTTCAAGGCTGGCCGACGGCGGGGCGGCCCGCGATGAAGTCCCTGACCGCGCGGGCGGTGGGCAAGAGCGCCGGATCCCCAGAGCGGGTGATGCGCATGGCGGCGGCCGCCGCCCCCACCCGAACGCTTTCGGCGAAACTCATCCCCCAACTTCGACCTGCGACAAAGCCGGCCTGAAAAGTATCTCCCGCCCCCACATCGTAAACCACGGGCACTTCGTAGGCCGGGATGAAGCCCTCTTCTTCTTCGGAGAAGAACCTGGCGCCCTTCTCCCCACAGGTTATCACCACGGCTGAAGGCCCCCATTCTTTCAGCACCGGGCCCGCCGAGGCGGGCGGCGCGCCGGTGATTATCGCCGCCTCCTCCTCGTTCAGGATCAGCCAATCGGCCTGGGCGACGGCCTGGCGCTGCGCCGCCTTCATCTCTTCTTCTCCATCTCGCCAGACTCCCCGATAGTTCGGGCAGTAGAGGATGAGGCCGCCGAGGGAGCGGAACCTGGCGGCGATTTCGAAGACGGCGCGGCGGAGCCGGCTCTCCCGCACACAGGCTTCGGACAAGTGAAGCAGTCGTCCTCCGGCGAGGAAGTCATCTTCGATCTCCTCCGGGGAGAGTTCGCAGAGGGGATCGGAATAGTCCGGGAAGCGGTAGTGATAGAAGAACTTCTTGCCCTGTCCGTCCGCCCAGCAGAGAGAAAGGGGGGTGAATTGGCCTGGAGTTGGAAGGATGTGGGAGACGTCAACCTGGCCTTGCTGAAGGCGGGCCTTGAGGAAGGGGCCCAGTTCGTCCTCCCCCACCCTGGAGACCAGCGCGACCTGGAGGCCCAGCCGGGCGGCGGCGAGGGCGAAGTTGGCGGAGGCGCCGGAGGGGAAGATTTCCAGGGGGCCGGCGGAGGCCAGGGGGAGGCCGGGCCTGGCTGGAGTGAGTTCGACGATACAGGAGCCGATGGAGATTACATCCAACATATCAGAATAGATTTCCACATGAAGGGCTGGAATGCCTACAAGGGAGGCGACAGTAATCGCGAATCCTCCTGTCAACTATATACACAGGGATAGAAAATTGCTATATTTTATCGTGATTGGGGGAAAGCAGGTCCGTCTCGATAACACAAGCGCGAGCCGTGAAATGCGTAGGATTTGGCCTAGAGGCGGCCCCGGCGGGTGTGGGGGCCGCCCATCGCGGAAATAGGGTGCTCTTGGCTCGCCCACGGCCTCTTTTAGCATGGGGCCGTGAGCGAGCGATGGGCATCCTTTTTTTGTAAGCATCCTTCAAGAAGGACCAGAGGAGAGGCAAGGTGAGCAGCGAGTCAGCCAGTGAGAAAAAGGAAAGAAGCGCGGATCCGGCCAGCCGGAAAGTTCTGGAGCAAGCCGCGGCGCGAGGAATTGAGACCGCCTGGGATCGTTTCCAGGCGCAGCAGCCGCAGTGCCGCTTCGGGATGGCCGGCATCTGCTGCCGCATCTGCCACATGGGGCCTTGCCGGGCGCGGGGAAACCTGACCGGGGTCTGCGGAGCAACCGCGGAAACCATAGTGGCGCGCAACCTGGTGAGAATGATCGCGGCAGGGACGGCGGCGCACTCGGATCACGGCCGGGATGTGGCCACAACCCTGCTGGCGATGGCCAAAGGTGAGGCTAAAGATTACTCCATCAAGAGTGAGAAGAAACTGCGCGCGCTGGCGGCGGAATATGGAGTGCAAACCCAGGGCAAGGACTCCCGCAAGATAGCCGCGGAGGTGGCGGAGATTGCTCTGGCGGAGTTCTCCAAGCCGGAGGGGGTGCAGCGCTTCCTGAAGCGCGCCCCCAAGCGGCGCCAGGAGCGCTGGCGGGAATTGGGGATCGAGCCGCGGGCGATAGACCGGGAAGTCGTGGAGTTGATGCACCGCACCACCATGGGGGTTGATAATGATTACCACAACCTCCTGAAAGCGGGGATGCGGGCGGCCCTGGCGGACGGCTGGGGCGGTTCGATGATTGCCACGGATTTGCAGGATGTCCTCTTGGGCGCGCCGGAGCCTTTGCGGGCAAAGGTGAACCTGGGGGTATTGAAAGAGGAGTGGGTGAATCTCGTGATTCACGGGCACGAGCCGCTCCTTTCCGACATGATTGTAGAGGCGAGCCTGGATCCGGAACTGATCGCCCTGGCGAAGGAAAAGGGCGCGGCGGGAATCAACCTTGCCGGAATCTGCTGCACCGCGGCGGAAGTGTTGATGCGCCGCGGGGTTCCTTCCGCGGGGCACTTCCTGCAGCAGGAACTCGCGATCGCCACCGGAGCGGTGGAGGCGATGGTGGTGGATGTGCAGTGTGTGATGCCCTCTCTGCCCAAGGTGGCCTCCTGCTTCCACACCAAGTTGATTACCACTTCCCCGAAAGCAAAGTTTCCGGGGGTCGAGCATATCGAATTTGATGAACATCGCGCCCTGGAAGTGGCGAAGAGGATTGTGCGGAAGGCGATCGAGAACTTCCCCAATCGGACCCCGGAGATGGTGGATATTCCGAAAGAGACCATGGATGTGGTGGCCGGATTTACCGCGGACTATGTTTATCGGCTTCTGGGCGGACGTTTCCGGCCCTCCTATCGGCCCCTGAACAATGCCATCATCGAGGGGCGGCTGAGGGGAGTCGTGGGCGTGGTAGGCTGCACCAGCCCGAGGTATGTCTCCGATTCGGGCCACATAGATATGGTGAAGGAACTGATTCGGAATGACGTCTTGGTGGTGCAGACCGGCTGTGCGGCGACGGCCTGCGGGAAGGCCGGGCTGCTGAGGCCGGAGGCGGCCTTTGAATATGCCGGCAAAGGGCTTCAGGAGATTTGCGAGGCGGTGGGGATTCCGCCGGTGCTGCACTGCGGCGCCTGTGTTGACAACAGCCGGATTCTCATCGCCTGCTGCGAGATGGTCGCGGAAGGCGGATTGGGAGAGGATATTTCGGATTTGCCGGTGGCCGCGGCGGCGCCGGAATGGATGTCGGAGAAAGCCGTGGCGATCGGGATGTATGCCGTCGCTTCCGGCATCTATACGGTCTTCGGCCACGCTCTGCCGGTGAGCGGCTCCGACCATGTGAATCAATATCTGACCGAGGAAATAGAAAAAGAAGTCGGCGGGAAGTGGGCCTTTGAGCCGGACGCGCGCCGCGCCGCGGAGATGATTATTGACCACCTCAACCGCAAGCGCGAAGCACTGAAACTGAAGCCCATGATGTATCCCCCCGCCGGCGAAAAGGTAGCGGTACCCGTCTGAAGGCAAACTTCCTGAGGGGGAAGCCACCGATTTCCCCCTCAGACTCCCCTCTCGGTTTTTGGCCTTTTATTTTCGCCCTATGGGCGAAAATAAGAAAGCAAAAAGCGAATGAGGGGGTCTGGGGGACGAATCGCTTTAGGCCGAGCGAAGCCGAGGGCTGGCTCGTCCCCCAAGAGGTTCAGCCTTTAGACCACTACATACAGGTGAGGAGAGGCGAATGGGTGCGAGGATATTGGAGGGGGCTCCGATAGCGGAGAAGATCAAGGAGGGGTTGAGGGCGGAACTGGCGAGTTTGAAGGCCGCTGGAGTTGTGCCCAGGTTAGTGGCAGTGATGGCGGGGAGCAACCCGGGGGCGGTTCTGTATGCCGATATGCAGAAGAAGGCGTGTGAGGAGCTCGGCATTGATTACGAGTTGAAGACTCTTGAAGAGACCATCAGCCAGCCGGAACTGGAGGGGGTGATTGACGCTCTGAATGCCGACGAGAAGGTGAACGGCATTATCCTTCAGATGCCGGTGCCCAGGCAGATAGACAGCCGGGCGATGCAGGCGAAAATTGACCCGAAGAAAGATGTGGACGGGGTAAATCCGGCGAACCTGGGGGCGATAGTTTTGGGAAAACCGCGGCTGGCGCCGTGCACGGCGATGAGTGTGATGATGATGGTGAAGGCCTCGGGGATTGATGTCTATGGCAAAGAGGCGGTGGTGGTCGGCTCCAGCGAGATTGTGGGCAAGCCGGCGGCTCTGCTTCTGATGGACAAGTGGGCGACCCAGGATGAGCAGGGAAAGAGCGACAAACTCGCCGGCGCGACGGTGACGGTGTGTCACATCGGGACGAGCGAGAGAGGAGATTTGTCGTCCCATACGCGTAGAGCGGATTTGCTGGTGAGCGCGGTGGGAGTGAAGGCGGGGATGATAACCGCGGATATGATAAAGCCCGGCGCGGTGGTGATAGATGTCGCCACCATCCGGGTGAAGGACCCGGAGACGGGCAAGACGAAGACGCGGGGAGATGTTGAGCCCGAGGGGGCGAAAGAGGTGGCCTCGGCGATTACGCCGGTGCCCGGAGGGGTGGGAACGGTTACGACGGCCTTGCTGCTGAAAAATACGGTGGAGGCCACGAAGTGGCAGATGGGCAGGTAGGAGCGAAAAAATGACCATAAGCGAACCCAAGCCGTTAGAGGAAGTGCTGGCCTCGGTTGCCGGCGAGAAGAGACTCTTCCTGATCGGGTGCACGGACTGCGCCACGGTTGTGCAGGTTGGGGGCGAGCCGCAGCTGCTCGAATGGAAGAAGATTTTGGAGGAGAACGGGCACGAGGTTACCGGCTATCTGATTGGAGAGCCGGGCTGCCATCTCCTCGGCCTCAGGAAGCAGATCCGTGAGCGCCAGGCGGAGGTGGAGGCGGCGGACGGATTCCTGATCTTTTCCTGCGGAACCGGAACCCAGGTGGCGGTGCAAGCCCTCCCCGGCAAGCCCGTGCATCCGGCTACGAATACCCTCTTCTTAGGCTCGGTGCAGCGTTTTGGCCAATTCCAGGAGTTCTGTTCGGCCTGCGGGGAGTGCATTGTGGACACGACCATGGGGATTTGTCCGGTGACCCGCTGTGCGAAGGGATTGCTGAACGGCCCTTGCGGAGGCACCAGCGCGGAGGGCAAGTGCGAGGTTGACCCGGAGACGGATTGCGCCTGGAAACTGATTTACGACCAACTGAAGGCGGCGGGGGCGATTGACCGGGTGAAGAAGACGATGAAGGCGCGGGACAGCCGCCGCAAGCCGGGGCGAAGAATCTTGGCGAAGGGAGAGGCGAAATGAGTCTGAGACCGGCACTGCAGTCGGGGAAATTCATCATCACCGCGGAGATAGGCCCTCCGAAGGGCACCAATATCGGTCCGGCCATCCATGAAGCGGAGGAGTATTACAAGGGCCGGGTGGACGGAGTAAATGTGACCGACATTCAGGCCGCGGCGATGCGCCTGGGCTCCATGGTCTCCTGCCATCTGCTGAGAGACAAGGGACTTGAGCCGATCATGCAGATGGTAACCCGGGACCGCAACCGGCTGGCTTTACAGAGCGACCTCCTCTCCGCCTGGGTGCTGGGAATCGAAAATGTCCTCTGCCTGACCGGAGATTATCCTACTTTGGGCGACCATCCGGGGGCGAAGCCGGTCTTTGATTTGGACTCGGTGCAACTGCTTGGGGTTGCCCGAGGGCTGAATGAGGGCCATGACATGATGGGCAATGAACTGGACGGAAAGCCCGATTTCTGCCTGGGAGCGGTGGTTACCCCGGGGGGGAATCCAGTTGAGATGCAGATAATGAAATTGGAGAAAAAGGTTGAGTCCGGGGCGGAGTTCATCCAGACCCAGGCGGTCTATGACCCCGACCTGTTTGCCGAGTTCATGCAGAAGATCAGTCACCTGAAGGCGCCGATTCTGGCGGGGATTGTTTTGTTGAAGTCCGCCGGTATGGCGAGATATATGAACAAGAATGTGGCCGGGGTCTTTGTGCCGGAGGAGTTGATTAAGCGAATGGCCGAGGCCGGCGCGAAAGATAAGGAGGCGAAGAACGCCGGCCTGAAGGCTGACAATCAGGTGAATACCAGTATCGAGATAGCGGCGGAATTGATTCGCAAATTGAAGCCGCTGTGCCGCGGGATTCATCTGATGCCCCTGGGTTGGGACAAGTGCGTGCCGCCGGTGCTGGATGCGGCGGGCTTATAGAAGACGTATTCACCGCAGGGGCGCAACGAACTGTTTACCACCAAGGCACTGAAGACACAAAGGAGATATTCCTCTTGCGCCCGGGGCGCAAGAGGAGATCTCTTCTTGGTGCTCTTGGTGTCTTTGTGGTTAAATGAATCGTTGGGCAGGAGTTCGCCCTCCTGCCACCAATAAGAGGCTTCGCGAGGGAGTTGACACAATGTCGAAGATTGTTGCTGCTGCGGCGGTCAGGGGATCGCACGCTTTTGTGAAAGAGGCGGAGGAAGCGCTGGGTGCGGCGCTTGCCGCGAAGGGCGCGGATTGCAAGATTGAGTTTCCGGAGACGGCCTTCTATTTTCCCATGGCCTATGCCCTCCTGGGAGAAGAAGTAAAGAACCTGGGAGATGTGAGGCGGGTCCTGGATTACACCAAGACCCTGCTTTCCGTGGAACCGAGCGAATCCATCTGGCTGCCTTATCTTTCCTCTGCCTTGGACGCGGGAATTGCCTCACTGTTGGCGCAAGAGATCATCGAGGGTGTCCGCTACTTGAATGGGGCGGAGCCGCAGAACGGCTGGCATGGATTCATCTCGGATACAATCCTGCGCACCCTGGGGATTCAGTTGGTAGATGGGCGGCTGCCCGGCTTTGCTGCGGTTGTGGGAGCGGCGCCAAACACCGAGACCGCGGTGGATATCATCCGCGAGTTGCAGAAGCGCAATATTCTGACCTTCCTCATCAGCCACAGCAACGGCCACACCATGCGGGATCAACTGGTGGAGGCGGGGGTGATTCCGGGCGATGCTTCGCAGACCCCGGACGGAGATTTGAAGAAGGCCTGGTGGGGAATGTATATCGTTCCTCTGGGGCCGGATACCCATTCCATCATCTATGCGCTGGACTGGGCGATCCGGGGCGCGCTGACCTTTGGCGGGCACAAGAAGGGGCAGTGGAAGGAGTGCCTGGATTACACGCGGGCGCGCATCTTCGCCTTTGGGCTGGGGCTGGGGCCGATTGATGATGCGAAATATGCCAGCGGCGCGGGGGCCATCAACATGGGCTTCCCGGTGATTTGCGACACCATGATTCCGGAGATTCGCCCCACCGGGGTATGCACCTACGAAGAACTGGTGAGAGAACTTGACCACAAGCGCATTGTGCCGGTGTGCGTGGAGGTGCGGGGCGTCAAGGTCAAGGTGACCCAGGTTGATATTCCGGTTCCGGTGGCGGCGGCGTTTGAGGGAGAGACGGTTCGCAAGGCGGATATGCAGGTGCAGTTCGGCGGGAAGTATTCCACCTCGTTTGAGTATCTGCGGATGAGAGAACTGGACGAGGTGGAGGACGGCAAGGTTGAACTGATCGGCGCGGACTGCGACTCGGTTCCCGAAGGCGGGGCGCTGCCTCTGGGGATTCTGATTGAAGTGGCGGGCCGCAAGATGCAGAAAGACTTCGAGCCCATCCTGGAGCGGCGCATCCACAACTTGATCAATTACGCCCACGGCATCTTCCACATGGGCCAGAGAGACATCAACTGGATCCGCATTTCCAAGGAGGCCTTCGGCGCGGGCTTCCGGCTGAAGCATTTTGGAGAACTCCTGCGGGCGCAGTATCTCGATCACTTCCCCGCGCTGGTGGACAAGGTGCAGGTGACGATCTTTACGGATGAAGAGAAGATGAAGCCCGTCCTCGCCCAGGCGAGAGTGTCCTATGAGGCGCGCGATGCCCGCGTTGCGGGAATGACGGATGAGAGCGTGGACATCTTCTATTCCTGCACCCTCTGCCAGTCCTATGCTCCCAACCACGTCTGCATCATCAGCCCGGAGCGGCTGGGGCTCTGCGGGGCCTACAACTGGCTGGACGGCAAAGCGGCCTATGAGATAAATCCCGCGGGCGCCAATCAGCCGGTGAAAAAGGTGGACGTGATTGACGCGGTCAAGGGCCAATGGAAAGGCGTGAACGAGTTCGTCTATCAAAAGTCGAATAAGAGCGTAGAGCGCTTCAACGCCTATTCTCTGATGGAAGACCCGATGACCTCCTGCGGCTGTTTCGAGTGCATTATGGCGATTCTGCCGGAAGCCAATGGAGTGATGATTGTAAACCGCGAGTTCCCCGGCATGACTCCGCTGGGAATGCCCTTCACCACTCTGGCGGGAAGCGTGGGCGGCGGGATGCAGACCCCCGGCTTTTTGGGAATCGGCCGGCTCTATATCACCAGCCGCAAGTTCATCTCCGCCGAGGGAGGCCTGCCGCGGGTGGTGTGGATGCCGAAGGAATTGAAGGAGGCGATTGCCGAGAAGTTCAAAGTTCGCGCGGCCGAACTGGGGATGGCGGACTTGTATGACAAAGTGGCGGATGAAACCGTGGCCACTTCCCTGGAAGAGTTGCTCCCCTGGCTGGAGAAGGCTGGACATCCGGCGCTCGGTATGCCGCCGTTGTTCTAGGGGGGAGTTGTGAGTTGAGGGTTGTGAGTTGAGAGCGGAAAGGACTTCCCGCGCGGGATAGTAGCAGGAGGTAGGTTGCTGTCCAACGAAAATCTGCAATAGGAACGAACCGACGACTGCCCTTGGGGGCGGAGAAAGGAAACGGCAATGAAGAGGGTGTCGAAGGGGTTTTTCATGGGAGCGGTGGGAGCGGCTTTGGGGTTGGCGCTCATTCTGCAGGGGATCGCGATTGCGACGGCCTCCTCCGGCGACACGAATGCGGCGTTGGGGCTGATAGGACTTTCGTTCATACCGATAGTATTTGAAGTGGTGGTGGTGATGGTCTTGTTCTATAGGATGTGGGCGGCCATCCAGGATGGTCATGCCCGCACCTCGCCGGGAAAGGCCGTGGGATTTCTCTTTATACCCCTTTACAACCTTTACTGGGTATTTGTGGCGATCTGGGGATTTGCCAAAGATTACAATGCTTATATCCAGCGCCATTCGATAAATGCCGCCCCGCTGCCGGAAGCGTTTTTCCTGTGGTACATAATCATTCAACTGATAATCTCGATTGTCGCCCGCGTTGTGGGAGGCGGGGTCGCCCTGCTGCTGTCCGTGATCGGGTTTGTGCTGATTATGATATTGGTGGCGAAGATTTGCGACGGGGTGAACGCCCTGCCGGAGACGGCTGGAGCGGCGCAGTAGGAGCGGTGCGGGCGGCTGCAAGAGTCCGTCTCGCAACTGCGAAGAATGTGGGAAACTATGGTGGAGTCACCTCCCCCTGAGATGGGGGAGGGACAGGGCTACTTCGCCCTGCGAAGCAAGGCTACGAAGCCCTGCGAAGCAGGGTGGGGGTGATGGGATGGGGGATCCCCCCACCTTAATCCTCCCCCACAAGGGGGGAGGCAGTGCTACAGAGGGGCTCCTTTGATGGCAGTCGGGGTTGTGAGATAGTTACACAAAGCCGCCCCTACTGGCTGTTGCTGCGAAGGTGCAAGAAGCACAAGCGACAAAGCGGCGGCTTGCCGCCGCACTCCAAAGCGAGTTCTCCGCGTCCTCTGCGCCTTTGCGGTGAAAGGAGAAATGAATGGCTTTGACCGGGCTGGAGATTTACAAGCATCTGCCGAAGACGAACTGCGGGGACTGCGGGGTGGCGACCTGTTTGGCCTTTGCCATGAAATTGGCGCAAAAGCAGGCTTCGCTTGATCAATGTCCCCATGCGAGCGAGGCCGCGCGGGCGGCGCTGGAGGGGGCGGCGCAGCCGCCCATCCGGCTTGTCACCATCGGCGCGGGGGAGAAGAAACTTGCAATCGGCAATGAGACTGTGCTCTTCCGGCACGAGGAGACTTTCCATCATCCCGCCGGAATTGCGGTCATCGTGGAGGCTTCGCTGTCGGAGGCGGATTTGCTGGGCCGCGTGCAAAAGATAGACGAAATGGGTTTTGAGCGGGTGGGCCGGAAGATTGAGGTCAACCTGATTGCGATTCGGGGAGAGGGGGAGGCGCTGGCCGCGGCGGCGGAGAAAGCCGCGGCGAATTCCTCTCTGCCGCTGATTCTGATGTGCGAAGATGCGGGAGCGATGGAAAAGGCCTTGGAGAAATGCGGCTCCAACAAGCCTTTGATTTATGCGGCCAAAGCAGAGAACCTGGAGGCGATGGCGGCCCTGGCGAAGAAGTTCTCCTGCCCGCTGGCGATCAAGGCGGAGGGGCTGGAGGGATTGGCGGCCTTGTCGGAAAAGGCGCAGGGTCTGGGCGCGGCTGATTTGGTTCTGGACAGCGGGGCGAGGGAGCCGGCGGAAGTGCTGGCCCATCAGACTGCGATCCGCCGGGCGGCCTTGCGGAAGAAGTTCCGGCCGCTGGGATTTCCCACAATCTGTTTTGCGAATGGCAAAGACGCCGCGGAGGAAGCGCTCCGGGCGAGCGGATTTGTAGCAAAATACGCCGGCATCGTAGTGCTGGAAAGGGCGGAAGCCTGGGCGCTCTTGCCGCTGATGACGGAGAGACAGAATATCTACACCGACCCGCAGAAGCCCATTCAACTGGAGGCCGGACTCTACCAGGTGGGCGCCGCGGATGAGAACTCGCCGGTGCTGGTGACGACCAACTTCTCCCTCACCTATTTCACGGTGGAGGGAGATGTTGAGGCGAGCAAGGTGTCCAGTTGGATAGTGGTGGTGAATACCGAAGGGACCTCGGTGCTGACCGCCTGGGCTTCGGATAAGTTCAACGCGGAGAGCATCACCCAGCAGATAAAGAAGACCGGCGTGGAAGAGAAGGTCAAGCATCGCAAGGTGGTCATCCCCGGCTATGTGGCGGTGCTGAGCGGGAAGTTGGAGGAACTCTCCGGCTGGAAAGTGATGGTGGGGCCGAGGGAGTCGTCGGGGATACCGAGTTTCCTGAGAAACACGTGGCAGGCCGGGGCATAGAAGGGGTATAGTGTATCGCGGGAGGGGAGGAGATTATGAGACTGACCTACGACCCTCGCTATAACATTGCCTATCTGCGATTCCATGAGAAGACCGCGCAGGTGCAGACGCTTCACATCAGCGATGAACCGAACATTGACATCGCCGCGCCGGACGGGACGTTGTACGGGATAGAACTGCTGAACGCGAACGAGCAGTTGCGGAGCGAATAGACATGGAACGAAAATATCAGAAGCCGCCCATTGTGGAAGTGGTATGCGAGTTCCGCTTCATTCCTAGTGAACCATGGGATCTTACCGTACCGGGTCTAGTTTATGGGAGGATGCGAAAGAACTTCCCTATACGACGCCAGGTCAGGAAGACAGAAATGCTGGAAGTTCGTGACGCTGCTGAGATAAGACCAGAAATCCGTATCCAGGATTGGATGCGTTTCCTAAGAGAAGATGAAAAAGCCTTCGTGCAAATTGGGCCAGACCTTATCGCGGTTAACCATCTGGAACCATATCCGACTTGGGAAGGCTTCGAGCCGATTGTTCACCAATGCTTTGAAGAATACTCCGATACTACAAAGCCCAAAGGGGTTCGCCGGATTGGCTTGCGTTACATAAATCGGATTGAACTAGCGTCTGAGCAAATCGAACTGGAAGATTACTTTTTGATCTACCCCCATGTCGGGCCCGATTTGCCACAACAATTCCCGGTGTGCATCGCGGGCATTGAGGTTCCGTACCAGGATGGCCGAGATACGCTTCGCCTGCAACTTACCAGCGCGGAGCCGAAGGCGCCGGGAAATGTCGCATTTCTCCTCGACCTTGATTATTTCCTAGCAAGGGCCGAGGCGCTAGAGATTACGAGCGCTCTGGAGTGGGTTTCGGATGCGCACAAAGTGGTTCAAGGGGCATTCGAAGCGTGCCTAACTGACCGGCTACGTAAGGAGTTTGAGCCAATAGAGGAGTAGAAGATGCCTTACGCGACAAGTGTGTGCCAAAAGCCGCGGGAAAAAGCGTGGGGAAACGCATCTCCACTGTTGCTCGGGGGAACCGCAGGAACCTTTGAAAGAGAACAGTCGGCGGAGTCTTCGCATTTCTCCGCAAGAATCGGAGCTAAGGACACTGCAACACTCCTCGGAATCTCAGATTGGATGCGTCCGCGCGCGCAGGTGGAGAGTGACTCGCTGACAATATCGCGCGAAAAGGCCCTGAAAGAAGCCTTGAAATCCATCGAGGATCTTTACAGGCTTCCAGAGGCCTCTGCAGTCAGAGTTAGAGCCTTTATTAGTGCCAATCCCTATCTGGCCGACCTGCTACTTGAAGCGCATCCCCACATTGAGAAACATTTCGGCCCAAATCCTCAGTTGGCGCTGGAAGTAATCGTGGACCCAGAGGAGGAGGATTTTGAAGAACTGTTCGCATATATCCTCACTACGCTTGAGCCTGAAGTCGCGCTTGCGAGATTAGACCAATTTGACGAAGCCTGGTTTCTTGACCAACTTGCGAGAGCCGCTGGTAAACTGAACTTCAACCTGGAGTTTGTTTGAGCTTCGATTTTGGAGACTATTTGAATCTGGCAGAAGCCCTCGTAAACGAGCGAGGTAGGTTGGCGACGGAAGAGGCTTGCCTCAGGTCGGCAGTAAGTCGCGCATACTACTCAGTTTTCATCCTTGCTCGCGATTTCACGGCCACAAAAGAAGAGGAAATCGCCGACTTTGACAGCAAAGGCAAGAAACTGGGATCTCATGAGAGGATCATTGAGCACTTCAAGAACAGTTGCGACGCCAGACGCCAGAAGATCGGGCTATCTCTCGACCGGCTCCGTGAGTTTCGGGTCCAAGCAGACTACTATGCTCTCATGAGAAACCGGCACGGAGGCCCTTTACTTCTCCTGCCCTCAGCGAACTTCTCGGTCTCCGAAGCAAAGACACTCCTTAGCGCCATCAGATCTCTCCCGTGAAAGGGAGGCGACTCTGTCGCGTTGTCTGCAAGAAGAATGCATCAACACATCATCGTTTTCTATCCCGAGGGCAAGTGTGCGGAGGCGGAGGCGGGTGAGACTCTGCTTTCGGTGGCGCGGCGGTTGGGGGTGGCGATTGATTCCGCCTGCGGGGGGCAGGGCGTCTGCGGCAAGTGCCGGGTGATAGTGCTCCTGGGGAGCGTGGAGGCGGAATCGAGCCCGCTCTTGATTCCTGAGCAGGAGCAAGAGGGGCACGTGCTGGCCTGCCAGGCGAAGGTCTGCGGAGATGTGGTAGTCGGCGTTCCGGTGGAGAGCCAGCGGGGGGAACTGCAGATTTTGACCGGCGAGGCGCAGGGCTTTGATACGGGCGCGCCGGCGGGGCCGCTGGCGAGACAGGTCGAACTGGAATTGGTTCCTCCCTCCAGCAGGGACAATGCCGATGACCTGACCCGGCTGATTCGCGCGCTGAGCGAGAAGCGGGGAAAGGAACTCTCCCCGGGGATAGATTTGCCGGCCCTTCAGGCCTTGCCCGGAGTGGCCCGGGAGGCCGGCTGGAAGGTTGACTTGCTTGTCGGCGAGATTGCCGGCGGGACCTGGATTTTCGACCTTAGACGCGAAGTCACGCCGGTCTATGGGCTGGCGATAGATGTGGGAACGACTACGGTCGTGGTTCAACTGGTGGATTTGGAGACCGGCGCGCTGGTTGGAACCGCGGCGGCGCTGAATGATCAAATCTCTTTTGGCAGTGATGTGATTTCCCGCATTGTCGCCTCGGAGGAGAATCGGGAGGGGGTGGGAGCGCTGCAGCAGGCGATTCAGGGGACGCTCAACCGGCTGATAGAAGAACTGCTGGAAAAGCATCACCTGGAGCGAGAACAACTCCTCTGCGCCTGCTGCGCGGGCAATACGGTGATGACCCAGTTTCTCCTGGGGATTGAAGCGGGGGCGCTGCGCAGAGAGCCCTATGTGCCGACGGCGAGGCAATTCCCTGGAGTCAGGGCGAGCGACGTTGGGCTTGCCATTCATCCCCGGGGGCCGGTGCGAGTGATGCCGTGTATCAGCAGTTATGTGGGAGGTGACATCACCGCCGGGGTTCTGGCTGCGGGGATGGAAGAGGCGGAGGAAATTGAGGCCCTGGTGGATTTGGGGACGAACGGCGAAGTGGCGGTGGGAGGGAAGGATTGGCTGGTATGCGCCTCCTGTTCCGCGGGGCCGGCCTTTGAAGGCTCCGGGGTAAAGCATGGGATGTATGCGGGGCCCGGGGCGATTGAGCGGGTGGAATATGATGCCGTGACAGATGAGGTCCGCTGGCGCACCGTAGGCGGAGGGAAGCCGCGGGGGATTTGCGGATCGGGGCTGGTGGATACGCTGGCGGCCTTGCTGAGCGCGGGAGTGATTGACCGCTCCGGCCGGATTGACCTGGGCAAACCTACCCGGCGGGTGAGGGCCGGAGATGAGGAGCCGGAATTTGTCCTGGTCTGGGGGGAAGAGGCGGGCCGGGAGGAAGATATTACCCTGGGGGAAAACGATATTCAGAACCTGATTCGCGCCAAGGCGGCGGTGTATGCCGGGCTGTCGGTGCTTCTGAAGCGGGTGAACCTGAAGGCGAGCGACTTGGCCCAGGTGATGGTGGCGGGGGCCTTTGGCAATTATCTGGATGCGGAGAACGCGGTAAGCATCGGGCTGCTGCCGGATTTGCCCCTGGAGAGGATCCGCTTTGTCGGCAACAGTTCGGTAGCGGGAGCAAGGAAGGCCCTGCTTTCCTGCGCGGTGAGAGAGAAGGCGGATTTGATTTCCGGGAAGATGACGAACTTCGAATTGAGCCTGGAGCCGGATTTCATGGAGGCCTATGTGGCCGGACTCTTCCTGCCGCATACGGATCTGTCTCTCTTTCCTTCGGCTGCCCTTCGACCGGGCTCAGGGCAAGTGCTCGGGACAAGTCCTTCCGCGGCGGGAAGAGGCGCGGCCGGGCGAGCATGAAAACACTCTATATCGTTTCCACTTCGGCCTATGCGGGAAAATCGCTGGCGGCGCTGGCGATTGCGCTGCATTTGCGGGACAAGGGGCTGAAGGTGGGCTATTTCAAGCCTCTGGGAAGCCTGCCCGTCAAGATCAATGGCCAGGTGAGCGATGAGGACGCAGTCTATATTGCCGAACAGATAGGCGCGCCTCCGGCCGACCTCTGTCCGGTGATTCTGGATGAGGATTTGATTTCTCGCTCCTGCGGCGGAAAACTGGAGCCGCTGGAAGAAAAGATTCTCGCCGCCTTCCGCCGTGCGGCCGCGGGAAAAGATGTGATGATTGTCGGGGGAATCGGAAGGCTGTCGCGGGGCGCGCTGGTTGGGCTGTGCGCTTCCACGGTGACAAGACTGCTGGAGGCGAAGGCCCTGGTTGTGTCACGCTTTGCGGGAGATTATTCGGTTGAGGATGTGCTGATTGGCCGGGACTTGCTGGGAGACAGGCTGCTTGGAGTTATCTTCAATTTCGCCTCCCCCGCGGCTCATGAGTATCTGCGGCAAACGATTTCCCCCTGTCTTGAGGCGAAGGGGATTGAGGTCTTCGGAGTGCTGCCTGAAGACGAAACCTTGCGCGCGATTTCGCTGCGGGAATTGGCCGCGGGCCTGGGGGCGAAGGTCTTGTGCGGAGAAAAGGGCTTGGACGGGCTGGCGAAGCATTTCTTGGTGGGTGCGATGGGCCCGCAGAGCGCGGCGAAGTACTTGCAGCAGGTGGAGGACAAGGTTGTGGTCACCGGCGGAGATAGGCCGGATATTCACCTGGCCGCGCTGCAAACCTCCACGCGCGGGCTGATATTGACGGGAGGGCTGCATCCTTCCACGGTGATCCTGAAGCGCGCACGGGAACTGGGGGTTCCCGTGCTGCTGGTGGGAAAAGATACTTTCAGCGTGGTGGAGGAGGTTGAACACCTGCGCGGACGGCTGCGAGTGCGGGGAGAAGCGAAAGTGGCGCGGGCGCGGGAGTTGTTTGCCGAGCATGTTGACCTGGAGCGGCTTTGCGCGGCTCTGGGAGTGAAATAGGAGAGGGAAGAAATGGGCTTTGAGATTCCGGTGGAGAAATGGGCTAGCGCGGTAAACACTGTGGCTCTGGGCGCGACCGCGGCGGAAGGAGGGACCCGCACCGGCAAGATCACCCTGGGCGGGGAGACGACCTTGCCATTCCTGCATTTTGAGGGTGAGATTCCCAACCGGCCGGTGGTCGCCATGGAGGTGCTGGATCTGGAGCCGCAGGCGTGGCCGGAGGTGCTTTCGGCGCCATTTGCGGGGGTGTTGAACGATCCGGCGGCGTGGGCGAAGAAGTGTGTGGAGGAATATGGCGCGGAGATGATTTGCCTGCGTTTGAGCAGCGCGCACCCGGATTCTTTGAACACCGGGCCGGAGCAGGCGGCGACGACGGTGAAGAAGGTATTGGGGGCGGTGGGAGTGCCGCTGATTGTCTGGGGATGCGGGAATGCAGATAAGGATACCGAAATCATGCCCCGGGCGAGCGAAGCGTCGGCGGGAGAGAATTGTCTATTGGGGAGCGCAACACAGGACAATTACAAGACCATCACTGCAGCCTGCCTGGCGGATGGGCATAAACTGATTACCGAGGCCCCGATTGACATAAATATTCAGAAACAGGTGAACATCCTCGTCACGGAAATGGGGCTTGACCCGGGGCGCATCGTGATGTTCCAGGCGACGGGCGGGCTGGGATACGGGATGGAATATGCCTATTCCATCATGGAGAGAACCCGCCTGGCCGCCCTGGGTGGTGACAAGATGTTGTCCATGCCGATGCTGGCCGTAGTGGGACAGGAGGCCTGGAAGGCGAAGGAAGCGAAGAGCCTGGAGGCGGATGCGCCGCAGTGGGGTTCGGAGAAGGAGCGGGGGCCACTGTGGGAGGCGATGACCGCGACCTCTTTTTTGCAGGGCGGGACGGATATTCTGGTGATGTGGCATCCGAAGGCCGTGGAGATGGTGAAGGGGACGATTGACGGATTGATGAAGAAGTGATTTGAGAGGAAGAGGGAACTGCAATGTATGTAATCGGCGAGAGAATCAACGGGATGTTCAAGGATGTGCGCGGGGCGATTCAGGAGCGAAATGCGGAGGTGATTCGGAAGTTGGCGAAGGCGCAGTTGGAGGCAGGGGCGAATGCGCTGGATGTGAACGTTGGGCCGGCCTCGGCGGAGCCGAAAGAGACGATGGTCTGGCTGGTGAAGACGATTCGCCAGGTGACGAAAGCCCCGCTGGCGATTGATACCACCAAGGCGGAGGTGATGGAGGCCGGGCTGGCGGAGGCGGGGCCGGGTTCTATCATCAATTCCACCACGGGGCAGGCGGAGAAACTGGCGGTCTTCATGCCCCTGGCGCAGAAACATCAGGCAAGCGTCATCGGCCTGACGATTGATGAGAAGGGGATACCGCGTGACGCCGCGGGGCGGACGGAGATTGCCCTGCGGATTGTCGCGGCCGCCTTTGAGAACGGCATCGAGGATATGCAGCGGCTTTTTCTTGACCCGATCATTTTGCCGGTGAATGTGACCCAGGTCACGCCCAGGCACGTAATGGATACCCTGCGCGAGGTCCACTTGCTCTCCGATCCCGCGCCGAGGACGGTTCTCGGGCTGAGCAATGTATCACAGGGAACGGCGCTCCGCAGCCTTATTAACCGCACCTACCTGGTGATGGCGATTGCCGCGGGGCTGGAGGCGGCGATCATGGATCCGCTGGATGAAGAACTGATGAATGCGGGTATCACGGCTGAACTCCTGCTGAACAAGCAGGTTTATTGTGATGATTACCTGAAGGCCTATCGCTCCTCCGTCAAGAGCGGCTGAGAATGCGGGTTGAAGTAATCCATAGCGGGGGGCTTTACGCGGAGCGGGTGGTTTCGACTCTAGGGAAGAGATCCCCCGGAAATGTCATCGGCTACCAGGTGCCCTCGCGACTGCCCCTGATAGTGGATGATCCGGAAGAATTTCTGCCGCCGGAGTTGGGCGGCGCGGAAGTCATCATCGCCATAAAGTTGCACCAGGATTTGCTGCTGGAAATTCCCCGTCTTGTAAAGGGAAGGGCAACCCGGGTGCTGATCGCCCCCATTGAGGACCCCGGCTGGATTCGCCCCGGCCTGCAGCGCCAGGTTACCGCGGCGTGCGCGGAGGCGGGAATCGAGAGCGCCTTTCCCAAGCCTTTTTGTTCCCTTGTGCCGGCGACTCCAGTGATTGCCGAGTTTTGCCGAGTTTACAGAGCGGAGCGGCCGGAGTTCAAGATTGTGGTGCAAGATGGGCATATTATAAGTGTGGAGGTGGTGCGCGGCTCCGCCTGCGGGCTGAGTGAATTTGTTGCGCAAGGATTGGTGGGGAGGGCGGTTTCCGCCGATGTGGTGAAGGAAGCGGGGATTCTGCACCATTCCTATCCCTGCCTGGCGAGCATGAACATGGACGACGAGAGCGGGGATACCTTGATGCATCATTCGGTGGATATACAGAAAGAGGCGGTGCGAAGCGCGCTGGAGAAGGAGAGCAGGAGTTGAGAGCAGTTCACCGCAAAGGCGCAAAGGACGCAGAGACTCAGGGCGGCGGGGGCCGGCACCCCCGCCCTACAAGTAGGTCAAGAAGCGGGCAGGGGGTCGTAGGGCAGTCCGCCTGAGGTGGACTGCCGCAGGAACGCATTCGATGAAAATCGCGGTTGCTGGAAAAGGGGGAAGTGGAAAGACGACGCTGAGCGCGGGGCTTTGCCGCGCCTTTGCGGAGGCGGGGAGGAAGGTGCTGGCGGTTGATGCGGATTCCAACAACTGCCTGGGATATGCGCTGGGATTTCCGCAGGAGAAGTTGGCGGGGGTTGTGCCGCTTTCGGAAATCCGAGATACCTTGAAGGAGCGGGCGGGGACTGCAGGCAGCGGGGGCTTCTTCCTCCTTGCGCCGGAGGTGAGCGACCTACTGGATACACACGCGGTGGAGCACGGAGGCATCAGGCTGCTGGTCATGGGGACTGTGACCGAGCCGGGAGGAGGCTGTGTCTGCCCGGAGAGCACGGTCTTGCGCGCTCTGACGAGGCATCTGGTAAGCAGGGATGAGGCCGTGGTGATGGACATGGAGGCCGGAGTGGAACATCTGGGCCGCGGGACGGCGATGCACATGGATTGGCTCATCATCGTTGTCGAGCCGAATCCGGCGAGCGTGCGGACCGCACAGCGAATTGCTTCTCTCGGGAAAGAGATGGGAATTCCCCGGATGGGGATCGTGGCGAATAACCTCGATGCTGCCGGCGAAAAGAAAGAGATTTGCACTGCGCTGGCGATCTTGCCCTGCCTGGGCGTCATTCCACACGATAGGATGCTGCAAAATGCTGCGGTCGTGCCGTGGGAGAAGGATGAGGTTTTCCGGGGGGCGGTGAGGGAGATCAAGGCCGCGCTGATGGAAAAGTGATGGGCAAAGTTATTGCGATAACCGGCAAAGGGGGGACGGGGAAGACGACGGTGGCGGCGCTGGCGGTGCGCGTCTTGGCGGAACGCGGGGCGGGCGCGGTCTTGGCGGTGGACGCGGACCCCAACAGCAATCTAGACGCGGCGCTCGGGGTGAAGGCTGCCGAGAGCGTCGGGGGTATTCGGGAAGAGGCGCTGGACAAGGTGACCAGTCTGCCAGGGGGGATGACGCGGGCGGAGTTTTTGGAGTATCGGCTGCAGGAATGTCTGGTGGAGACGGATAGATTCGATTTGCTGGTGATGGGGCGGCCGGAGGGGCCGGGATGTTATTGTTACGCGAACAGCATTTTGCGCACCTGTGTGGATAAACTGAGCGGCTCCTATGCTTATATGGTGATGGATTGTGAGGCCGGATTGGAGCATATCAGCCGGAGGACGACGAAAGACCTGGATTTGCTCGTTATTCTTTCTGATCCTTCGATGCGGGGCTTGGAGACGGCCTTTCGGGTGATGGACTTGGTGAAAGAATTGCGCAACAAGGTGGGAGAGACGCGGCTTCTCATCAATCGTTTGAATGATTCCATTCCGCCGGCAATGGAGGCCGCGGCCCAGGCGCGGGGGGTCAAGATTTGGGGAACGATTCCAAATGATGAGGAGATAATGCGGCTGGATGCGGAGGGCAGGGCGCTGATTGAGGTGTCGGAGGGAAGCGCTGTTCTGAAGGTCGTCAGGGAATTGCTGGAGTCGTTCTAACAGGGGCTGGCAGGCCGCCCTTCGACTATACTCAGGGTAAACAAGGTCCCCTGCCCTACGAACTTCGTCCTGAGAAAAGCATGGCGGGGCTAGCAGCCCCGCCCTACAGATACAGAGCCCGTCGCGGCGAGAAGGGAGGTTGAGAGCGCAGAGAATCGGCCGTCATCCACAGATGACGCAGATTGCACAGATTTTTCGGGCTGCCAAAGGCAGCCCGTTGTTTTTGGAGCTGCATTAGACTACTTCGGGCGGCTGGTAAGCCGCCCCTACAAGTGCTTTGCGCCCCGCCGTCGTCCACCATACTTCTTTGACGGACTATGGCGGGCAAGCCTTTGCGGCTTTGCGGTAAGGAGTCTTGCGGTTATTTCTTGAGGAGGCGGAGGAGGCCGAAGAGGGGGCCGGATTCGAGGCCGGTGTGCCAATGGGCTTTGGCGCAGAGGGGACAGGCGGGAAAGAGCAGGTAGGGGTTTCGGCGGAGGCTGAGGCTGGTGAATTCGTGGCCGCAGTGGCGGCACTTGAAGGCGCGAAAGGCGTTCCAGTCGGCCGCTCCGCAGAAGGAACAGGAGCGGGGCACGGGCCCGGAAGCGGCCGCGGTCCAGATTCGGCGGCAGCGGCGGCAGGTTATCTTTCCTCCCCGAGGGAGTTTCTCGGTGCGAAGTTCGACCTCTCCCCTACCCTTCAATTCTTCATAGACGGCCGCGGGAAGGCGCAGGCGATTATCATCAACCGGAGCGTATTTTCCTGTGGTGCCGGGCGGCGCCGACGGAAAGAGCCGGCTGCGGCAGGCGCCGCAATAGGTCTTCTCCTTTGTCATGCCGATGCGGAGGCGATTTAGCCGGCCGCAGGCGGGGCAAGCAACTTCTTCCCAGCCCTCGGGGAGGCGCTGGGATTTCTTTTTTTCCGGGGCGGGCACGGGATTGAGGAGATGCTGGCGAGTGAGGTCGTATTCGTCGCGGAGGCGAGGATCGCTGAGGACGCGGTAGGCCTCATTGATGAGAACCGCCCGCTCGTGGCTGCCGCCGAGGTCGGGGTGGGCGTGCAATTCTCGCAGAATCGCGCGAAAGGCGCCGCGGATTACTACGGTATCCGCCTTTGGATGGACCTGAAGAATTTCGTAGTAGTCCTGGTTGGGATCGAAATCCGGTGTCATGCTGCTTCCAGAATCAGGGCGAGAGTGAATTCCGCCAGAAGGCGCAGTTGTTCGATGGAGATGGATTCATTGACGCTGTGAGGATTCTCACAGCCGATGTTCACGGTGACGCAAGGGATGCCGGAGGCGGCGAAGACGGAGGTATCGGCGCCTCCGCCGGTGGCTCGGCTGGCGAAAGGAAGATGCAGTCGGCGGGCGGCTCTCCGTGCGATTCTCACCGGCGGGGAGTTCATCGGCGCGTGAAAGGCTTGAAACTGGCGCACTATTTCCACTTCCATCTTTCCACCCAGGGCCGCGGCAGAATCGTGGAGACCGCGCAGCATCTGCTGCACTTGGCGGCGCAGGGAGGCTTCGCGGTGGCTGCGGGCCTCGCCCTGGAGGAAGCAGCGCTCCGGCACGACGTTCTGGGCGGTTCCGCCGGAGATGAGGCCGATGTTGGCCGTGGTCTCTTTGTCAACCCGGCCCAGGCGCATCTTTGCGATTGCGCGGCCGGCTATTCGAATTGCGCTGACGCCTTCTTCCGGAAACGCGCCGGCATGGGCGGCGCGGCCGATGATGGTCGCTTTGATGACATCACAAGAGGGAGCCCGGGAGATGATGCCACCCACCGGCCCGGCGGAATCGAGGATGAACCCGGCCTTTGCCTTCAGGCGTTTGTGGGCGAAGTGTTGCACCCCCAGGAGACCCAACTCCTCGGCGACGGTGAAGACGATCTCCAATGGCGGGTGAGGAATCTTCTTTTCCCGCAGGAGGCGAAGCGCCTCCAGAATGGCGGCCACGGCGGCCTTGTCATCCGCGCCGAGAATTGTCCTGCCGGAGGAGAGAATCACCCCATGCTTCACGCGCGGGGCTATCCGTTCTCCCCGCTCCACCGTGTCCAGGTGGGCGCAGAGCAGGAGAGTGGGTTTGCTCCGGTCCCCGGGGAGGCGGACAAGGAGGTTGCCGCAGTCTCCGCCGATGGCCTTGCCGGCGCGGTCTTCGCGGCATCTCAGGCCCAGATGAGCGAGCGATCTTTTCACGCGGTCTGCGAACTTTCGCTCGCGCAAGGAGGGGCTGGGGAGGCGGACGAATTCGAGGAATTCTTTTGTCAGGCGCTGAGGGTTGATCATGGCTTTGGTTGAGAGTTCAGCGTTGAGAGTTCTGCGTTAAGATTTTGCGAGCGCATTGGAAATGCGCCCCTACAGTTTAACAGGATGTTAGCGCCGGAGATTCACTCCAATTTCCAGAAGAGCCTTTTCCATGTTTGCGATGAGTTCTTCGATTTCGGCTTCGGTGAGGGTGCGCTCCTGGGCGCGGAAGGTGAGCGAATAGGCGAGGCTGCGATGGCCCGCGGGCAAAGATTTTCCTTCATAGAGATCAAAGAGGCCCAGACTCTCCAGCAGTTCTCCTCCCTGGGAGCGAAGGAGTTGCTCGACCCTTTCCGCCGGGCAGTCTAGAGGGACGAGCAAAGCCAGGTCTCGCTCGACGGCGGGGAAGCGGGAGATGGGCCGGTAGGCGGGCGGTTTGCGCTCCAGGAGAAGAATTTTTTGGAGGTAGAGTTCGGCCAGGAAGACGTCTCTGGGCAGGTCGTGATTTGCCAGCACAGATTCGCGCACCTGTCCGAGGAGGGCAATCTGGTCTCCTCCGAGAAGCGCCTGGGCGGCCTTTCCCGGGGCGAAAGTCGGATGTTCCAGAGATGAGTAAGAGATTCCCTGCACGCCGAGAGAAGCCAAGAATTCCTCGACTACGCCTTTGAGGGCGGTGAAGTCTATCTTATCCTTTCCCCACATTGGAGGATGAGGGCCGGAGAGGAGGGCGATGCCCACGGTCTGGCGCTCTTCCGGGAGCGTCTCTCCCGGGCGGGGGATATAGACGCGGCCGACCTCAAAGGCGCGCACTTCACGCAGCCCTCTTCGCCAGTTGCGGGAGAGGAGAGCGAGCAGGGTGGGGAAGATGGAGGTTCGGAGGCGGCTGTATTCCTCCACCTTTGGATTTCTCACGACCACGGCCTGGCAGAGGGGATGGTCGGGCGGAAAGCCGGCGAGCCGCATCTCCTGGGGGCCTTCCAGATTGTAGGTGATGGCTTCATTGAGGCCGCAGGCGAGAAGTATCTTCCTTGCCTTTACTTCCAAGGCCAGGCTGGGGGCGAGCCGGCCGCCGGAGGAGCCGACCATGACGCTCCGGGAGGGGAGGTTGTCATAGCCGTGGATGCGGGCGACCTCTTCGATCAAATCCTCTTCGATATTGAGGTCCCCGCGGAAAGAAGGCGCCCGCACCTGGAGGGTCTCGCCGGCGATCTCCGCTTTGATGGCAAGACGGCGGAGATAATCGGCCATCTGCCGAGCGGAAAGGGAAGCGCCCAAGAGTTCATTTGCCCGGCTAGCGCGCAGGGAGAGGGACGGTTCGGCGACGGGTTCCGGGCAGACGTCAATCGCGCCGGGGGCGACTTCTCCGCCGGCGAACTGAACCATCAGGTCTGCGGCGAGATCGAGGGCGAAGACGGTTCCGCCCGGGTCAACTCTTCTCTCGAAGCGATAGGAGGCTTCGGTCATCATTCCGAGGGCGCGGGCGGTGCGCCTGATGCTGGCGGGGGAGAAGTGGGCGGATTCCAGCAGGATGGTGGTGGTGCCATCGTGGACTTCGCTGTTACCGCCTCCCATTATTCCGGCGAGGGCGACGGCGCGCTCCCCGTCGGCGATGACCAGCATATCGGGAGCGAGAAGATGGCGCTCGCCGTCCAGGGTTATTATCTCTTCTCCCGGGCGAGTGCGGCGGGCGATGATGGCCGGAAGTTTGCCGCCGGCAAGGGGCCGCAGCAAATCTGCGTCAAAGGCGTGGAGCGGCTGGCCCTGTTCCAGCATCACCAGGTTGGTGACATCCACGACATTGTTGATGGGGCGGACCCCGCACTGTTCCAGGCGCTGTCTGACCCAGCCGGGAGAGAGGCCGATTTTCACGTTCCGGATTATCCGGGCGGAATAGCGGGGACAGAGGTCCGGGTCTTCTATGGTTACAGTTGCGCACTCGGCTGCGGGAGGCCCGGATTCTCGCAGCCGCGGGGCGGGGAGCCTGAGCGGCAGCCCCAGGGCGGCGGCAAGTTCCCTGGCCACTCCGATTGCGCAAAGGCAATCTCCCCGCTGAGGAGTGACCTTTATCTCGAAGACCGGGCTTTCCCAGACCTCCTCCTGGGCCTCGACTTCAAGCCCCAGCAGGGTGAGAAGATTGGCCGTCTCCTTGGGGGAGAGGGAGAGATCAACGAACTCCTTGAGCCAGTTGTAAGGAAGGCGCATTCGGCCACCATTTGGGCAGTTTCTCGATTAAAGAAGTCTAACGGATTTGGGTATTCGGTGGCAAGGGCTGATCAATCCTTATCCAGGATTTTCACATTGACGGCTTCCAGGGAGCGATGGCCGCAGACTTTCACCGCCTTTGCATCATATTCATGGCTGCCTTCTATCGGCACGGCGGTTCCCCTGGGAGCGCCCTCGATTATCACCGGTTTGGGAGAATAGTCGCGGCTGCCCTCGACCTGGACCGTGCCGATGATGCTGGCCTGAAGAGGGCCGACGATGCTCGCCTGGACGGGGCCGACGACGCTGGTGCGAAGGGGGTCATTGAAGGTTGCCTGGACCGGGCCGACGATCTCCGCCTGAATGGGTTCGGCGATATTGGTCTCCACCCGGCCTTCGATGCTTGTGGTTCCGGAAACATTCAAGGTCTCGTTGGCGATCCAGACGACTTGGGCCCAGACCTTCTTTCCGCCGGGAATCTGCACTTCTACGGCATTGGGGGGAGGCAAGGAGCGCTTCTGCGGCTTTGTCTGCGCTTCCACTCTCAGCCAGGAGGGCCGGAGAGAGAGCCAGAGCAAGGCGAGGGCAATGATGGTGAGGACGGTTTTGGTGTAGCGGTCGGTGGGCATCTTTTCCTCCTTTTAGTTGCTTTCTTAGACGTGCAACCCCTCTCTTCCTTTTCGGGCAAATGCGGTTCAATTTGCGAGCGGGGCAAGGCAGAAGCGGGACAAGCGCGGAAGGGGGCGGGAAATGCAGGCCGCCTCTCATTTCCCTTTGCAGATGTGGAATAGGGGGAGGGCGGGGCTTGGAGTTGCATGAAAGGGAGAGCGGAGCAAGCCTTCCACACCGCGCGGCCCCGAAGTCAATGACCGGAGTGGAAGAGTGAACAAAGAGGATCGGTTGATCAGCGACACGACCGCGATTTTCCTGCGGGCGGGCATCTTTGTGGCCGCCATTGCGGCCGCAGCCACCGCGTCGCCCGCGGGAAATCGAGGGGAGATACTCCTCTTGCTCTTGGGCGGGGGGATTGTCTGGGTATTTCTCTCGACGGTTTCTCTGCTGGCGGCGGTGAGAAATCCCTCTGACCGGCACAGCCACATCTCCCTGATTTGCCTGGATGTGATTGTGGTGAGCGTGATCGTATGGGCGATGGGGCCGGAGAATGTAATGTATGCACTGTTATACTACATCCCGGTGCTCTATGCCGCGTCGCGGTTGGAGATTCGCTCCTGCATCGCCTCCGCCGCCCTCGCCGCAGTGGCTTATCTCTTCGTCAGTCTGCTGGGCAGCCCGGACAAGAAGGAATTGCTGACCGTCAGTTCGTTTGCGTTTTCGGCTCTGACCCTGGCGACGATACTGGGGATGTTGTATGCGGAACTCTCCGCGCGGAAGAAGTTGGCCGAATCGCTGAGGACGTCCCTGCAGCGGCTTTCCGCCATCTACGATGTCGCCCGCACGGCGTGGAGCACTTCCCATTCCCTGGAGGACGTTTTGCGGCGGGTTCTGCAGGAGACAAGCCACCTGGCGGGCAGTCGGGATTGCTTCATTGCGCTGCTGGACAAGGAGGGAAGGTTTGAGGTAACCGCGCAAGAGGGCTCGGAGGGAGATTTCTGCTGGGAGAGCGCCCAGGAGGTGGCGGGGGGAGAGCGTCCGCTGCACGAGTTCGTCGCGGTGCGAAGCGGAGAAGGAACACGGACGATACTGACGCTGCCGCTGCGGGGCACGCGAGATCTGCTTGGGGCGGTGCAAATCCAGCGGCGGGAGAGCTTTCGGACAAGGGAAGTGGAAGCCTTGCAGGCGCTTTGCGCAGAGGTGGCCGTAGCGCTTGAGAATGCCTGTTTGCGGAGAGAATTGGTTCGCCTCGCCACGACTGATCCGGTGACCGAACTCTGCAACCGGGCGGAACTTTCCGGCCGGCTTGAGGCTGAGGTGGCGAGAGCGCTGAGGCACGGCCATTCCCTCTCCCTGCTGATGGTGGATATTGACGGTTTCAAGGCGATAAATGACCGCGCCGGCCATGCTGCAGGAGACCGGGTGCTCCGCCGGCTGGCGGAAGCGCTGAGCCAGCTGCGAAAGTGCGACAGCGCCGGCCGATGGGGAGGGGACGAGTTCTGTGTGCTGCTGCCGGAGACGAATCTGGAGGGGTCATTGACGGCGGCGGAGAGGTTGAGAGAGGGTTTTCGGGATGGTAGGGAAAAGTGCGCCTGCCCGGCCGGAGATTGCGGGCCGGAGCATGTAGTTTGCTCTCCTACCCTGAGCATTGGCGTTATCTCAAACAGCGATGGCTCTCTTGCCGCGGAGCAGTTGTTGTCTTTTGCCGATCGTGCTCTCTATGCCGCCAAGCGGGCCGGTCGAGATAAGGTGAAGGCCTTCGTGGTGGGGGCTGAATCAGAAGAGTGTCCACCCCCGGTGGAGGTGGAGGTCTTTAGCGGCGGCTTGTCGGGTAAGGGAGCAGCCAACGCGGTGGAAGAGAAGCTTCCCTTTCCCGCTCAAGCGGGCAGGGCGGCTTCGGAGCCGCTGTCGGCATAAACCAAGGGGCCCTCTACTGTCCCGCGGGCGTCGTGGAAGGGGTAACCTCTTTTTCGAAGTCCTTGTTCGCCTCTTTGAGATCTTCGCGGCCGAAGAGGGTCGTAGTAGTTTTTTCCACTCCTTGCGCCTCTCCTTTTGCGGCCTGAGCCTGGCCTTTGAGCCAGGCGGCGATGTAGGTCTTGCCCACCGCGAAGTAGAAAACTGCGAGCAGAGCGATTAGGCCGGCCCATAAGAGAATTCTTCGATTGCGGCGGCGGCACAGTCGTTCGCGGGCGGCGGCCTTTGCCTTTCGGTCGGTAAGCCTTCGCTTGTTCTCCTCTGTCTCGTAGTATTGCATGGGCCCTCCTCCTGCAAGAAACGCTTTATTGTGACAGAGATGACGGTTCTGCGGCTTTATTCTCCCCGGTTTTTGGTTTTACCTCTTTGCAGCAGAGCGCGGAGAAGTGGTCTTATCTCCTGCCGGCTTCCGAAATCCGCTCTGGAGGAAGAAGCCTCTTGCCTGGGGGGTGGAGAGGAAGGCGACGAGACGGCGGGCCTCTTCGGGGTGAGCGCTATTGGCGGCGGCTGCGGCGGAGAGGGTTATGGGGTCATGGCTGGAGGCGGGTAAATCGGCGATGATGCGAATTCTTTTGGGGCTGATGGGCTTTCCCTGAGCATCTACGCCCAGTTGCACACAGGAGCGGAAGAGAATGGCGGCCTGGACTTCCCCTTTGCCCACGAGGGCGGGGAGGGAGTCGGCATCTTCCGGGATAACCTGCCGGGCTTTGATTTTGCCGGTCAGGCCCAATCTTTGCAGCGCCTGGCGGGTATATTTGCCTGGATGAGACTTGGCCGGTGCGATGGCAAGAGTTTGCAGGCGGGGAGAGGTCAGGTCTTTCAGTGAGCGGAGATTCGCCGGATTGTCGGCCGGAACAACGAGAGAGAGAATCTGGGCCGCGATGGGGACCTGATGGGTCGGGTCAACTAGTTTCTCTTTCAGGAGGGGCTGCATCTCCTCCGGCCGGCCGATGAAGAGGTCGCAGGTTTCCCCCTTTTTCAGCCTCTGGGCGAGGGGCTTTCCCTTGTCAACCACCGGTTGGATTTGGATTTCCGGTTTTTTCTTTTTGAAGGCCTCCAGGGCTTGAGAGACGGGGCCCACGGTGCCGCAAGGGAAGAAGACTTTTAGGGTGCGTTGTGGGCGGAGGCGAGAAGCGCAGGGGGAAACTACCATCAGCCCTACAAAGATCACCAAAAAGAGGATTTCCACAAGCAGGAAGAAGCCTGTCCAGTGGGGTGATGCAACTTCTTTATTGTTCTTCATAACTGCGCCTTACTAGAACCTCTTTCAGAACCTCCAAGAGAACTCCCTGGGGGACGAGCCAGCGATTCGTCCCCCAGACCCCCTCACTCGCTTTTTGCCTTCTCCTTCTCTCGCCGAGACGGCGAGAGAAGGAGAAGGCAAAAACCGAGAGGGGAGTCTGAGGGGGAAATCGGTGGCTTCCCCCTCAGGAAGTTTCTCTGTTGGGTTTTGAAATGCGCTCTACTCACTTGCGGGGCGGCCGTCGGAGGCGGGATAAGTTTCTTTCACCACCTGGGCGAGGGAGGCTTCCACCTCGGGCTTTGTCCAGGTGACCCATTCGCCATCCATGATGCTTATCTCCCGAAGTTTGCCATTCATCATGACTTTGAAGTCACTCTTGCCGTTTATGCGCATGCCGCCGCAGATTTTTCCGAAGGCCTTCTCCGTCTCTTTGCCGCCTTCTTCGGTGCGGAAATCCCAGGCGGCGACCTTCACCTTGCCGGGGTATTTGTCGGCGAGGGAGTTGAGGAACTCGACAATCTTGAGGTGCTTTTCATTGAGGGGGAAGAAGGCTTCTATGTGCACCTTGGCGGCCTCGGGGCCGTGAGTCAGTTTCGGAGTCTGGTTGAGGGAGATGCGCGGCGGAGGCGCCTCGTTTGACGGAAGGGTGGTGGTCTTTGTGCCGCAGCCGACAAGCAAAATGGCAAAGATGCCCAATACTGCAAATGCGATGAGGTTTTTCACTTCGCCTCCTTTGTCTCTTGAAGAAAGTCTCTCTATTATAGCGCATTTCTCCGGATTTTCACCTCAGTTCCAGGGCTTCGGCCTGGGGTTCGGCGAGGAAACGGGCGGAGACGAAGTAGCGGAGGGCGTCGGGGCCGTGGTCGGAGGAGTCCTTGTTTGGAACCTCCGTGCCTTCCCGATAGGCGTAGGAGGAGAGTTCCGCGATGAGCCGGGGACAGCGGGAAGAGATGAAAAGGCGGGGGCGGCTGCGGTCTGGAGGGCGAAGGAGTTTGCGGAGGGCGAGGATGCCTTCGGCAAGACGGCTGCGGCGGGCGACGGCGGGAATGCCGACGGCGCGCAGTTCTGCGATCTCTGCGGCGCCGGAGGGATCGCAATACCACTCTTGCACACTGTATCTTTGCGCGGCAGGCAGATAGACTTCCCGCGCCAGGGAAGAGATGGGCCTCTGGGTGTGGTAGTGCTCCTCGAAGACAAAGACCTCCTCGGCCGGGCTGACCTGGAGGAAGAGGACGACGGCGGGATTGGTGTAGCCGAAGTCTTGGCCGACATAGGTGGGCCAGTCGGGGTTGTAGGAAAAGTTGGCGACATGGAGCAGGGGGTCGAACTCTCGATAGACCAGGCCTGCGGAGGAGGTGAAATCACACTCGAATTCCTGCGCCCACTGCTCCTCTGTGTAGAGGGAGCGGTGGCGCTGGTGCCATTCGCCCGCGCGAGCCTTCTCCTGGCGCTCGTTTTCGTCCGCTATCTGCCAGCCGTCGGGATTGTAGTCCGGGCATTGGCTCCAGTGGAGGCAGAAGAGGCGGAAGTTGCCGGCTCCTAGAGTCGCCTGCTGAAAGAGGCGAAAGAAGAGGTTCGCTTTCCCCTTTGGAGTCGAAACTATGGTGAGGCGGCCGCCGCGGGCGGTGGTTGGGGTAACGGCCTGATAGATTTCTTCGGCCCAGGGAGAATGGGCGAACTCGTCCAGATAGACGGCGGTGGCGGCATAGGTGCGGCCGGCGTTTTCGCTGGCGGCGAGGGAACGGATGAGGGAGCGGTTGGAAAAGGCGATTTCCGATTCATTGCGCCGGAGGATATCGGGAAGGTTGAAATCGGATTCCATCAAATCTGTCACCAGGCGGAGCAGGTGCTGGGCGGCTTCCAGGTTGCGAGAGACAAAGAGGATGGTCGAACCCGGAAAGAATTTCGCCTGGGCGAGGGCTTCTCCGGCGAGGAGTTGAGAGACGCCCACCTGGCGGGCCTTCAGGATGAGCCTGGGAGGGCCGTTTCGAGCGGCCAAAATCTCCCGCTGATAAGGATACAGCGAAAAGCGAACCCTTCCCCGGAGGGGATGAATGATGCGCCTTTGGGAGAGATAGAAGGCGAAATCGGGATTGCTATTTTGCAGGCTCAAATAGGCCAGGCGCTTCTTTTGTTCTGGAGTCAGCCTCTGCCAGGAGTGAAACAATCTCGCTGATAAGAGTTTGCTGGATGTTGCAGTTTTCGCGCCTGCAGACAGCAATGGGGTTGTCTTCGTTTTCATGGTAGTTGTATCTTCCAAGTGGGCTTTTAAGCAGATCTTGCAGAATTGAAAGAAAAAAATATCAGACAAGACCGCCCGGGAGTGCCAATCCCAGTAATGCAGAAGGCAGTCAGGTGTACAGAGCAGAGTTAATGGCCAGACGTGAGGTTTAACCTGAACAGGCCTGTTTCCCGTGTGGGTCGGCCGGGCTGATAACTTTCGTGCGGGGCATTAGCCGAGCACCCTGAACTTACTGTAGTTATTTGCCTTGAAATCCGCGACGATATCTTCGCCAACCCTATCGAGGTCGAGCTTGGAGTAGTCGAGTCTCCCGCGAAGCACCTGCGAGAAGTATAGAGGAATGACGGGGCAAAAGGGCACACGTTCCGAAGGGGGTGGAATGAAGTATATTAGCCGGTATCTCCTGGGTCCCCCGACGTATAGTTTGTAGACTCTCCCCTGAAGTTCCGGCTGCGAGATGCCCTGCAATAGGCCTCCCGCGCCGCGGGGATCAGCGCCCAACTTCTCGAGGGCCTTATCTAGAGCGTTGGAATGTTGTGTGTTTTCCTTGCGGAATTCCGCAAATTGCTTGTCTAAACGCTCGTGCAGTATGACCTTGTAGTTCGTCAATCGGAGCGGACTCGGCGGAAATCAAACTCCTTAACAGCTTGGGAAAGGTCAAGTAGCGTCATGACAAAGCCAGGAGACAGGGCTAATATCAAGTCATCACAGGCTTCCTGTGAAAGACTGACCGGAATATACTCAGGTGCATTTGCTTGGAGCAACACATCAAAGCCTGCTGCGTCTTCGAATCCGTCCTGCGTGTGCGCGGTTTCAAGCAGTTCCGGGAGCTTCTTGTAGCCGTACGTCTGAACAGCCTGCTCTATTGCGTTCTTCGCATCAGCACTTATCGCGGCCAGCCATTGCGCATGAGGACAGGGCACACTTCCTTCCTTGACGGCATGATACTTGTTGCCTTTTCCCTGGGAGGACTCCATTGGTTCCGCCACGACGAGGTCCATCGTCAACAACTGCTCAAGCGTGTTCTCAAGATCTTCACTATACTGCCCGTGACGTGCCTTGCGGAAGGTGAAGACCCGCACCTGCTGCTCTTTCTCGCTGAAATAGGCGGTCTTATGTAGGCGTACGCTACCGAAGCACGCAACGTCAAATTGCTCAATTAGGTAAAGTAGTCGTAACCTTCGGTAAACGTCAATCGGGATTTCG
>Ga0299915_10000298_pt1 | contig 39026 bp, 41 predicted proteins | sample RVTome_13_FD_200263 | JGI IMG/M metagenome (GOLD analysis project Ga0299915, IMG submission 200263) | Soil microbial communities from uranium-contaminated site in the Upper Colorado River Basin, Wyoming, United States - RVT92D227 (version 2) ...
TGTGGGAGAGGAGCTGCCGTGCGACATCGACATCCCTGTGTTGCCGGAAGAAGAATATCCGATAGTATTCCCGGTAGTCGAGATAGTAGCGATAGCGCACCTCCCCGAATCGCCTGATCAGCTGGTCAGGGGGCAGGTCCAGCTGGAATACCTCCTCTATCCGATCGAAGAGGATCTTGAGACCCTCATGTAAGACGGTGACGTAGAGGTCCTCTTTGCTGGGGAAATAGAGATAGAGGGCCCCCTTGCTCAGCTCCGCCTTGTTGGCGATCTCATCCATAGTCGTAGGGGAGAAGCCCTTGGCAAAGAAGAGCTCCCTGGCACTTGCCATGATGGCCTCCTGCCGGGCTGCCTTTTCCCTCTCTCGTCTCTCCTCAGTACCCATTCTCATAACCAATGGTCATATAATGACTGTTAGTCACCAAGTATACTACCTCCTCGCTTGCTGTCAACCCTTTTTTGAGGTTAGAGCCCCTTTAATAAGATGGCCTTTACCGGGGAGAAAGTTGAAAGTTTTCAACAGCGTACCCACTTCTCCTCTTGATCTTCCTCCTTTTTTCTATAAGGAGCTGCGTGATTGACCGGAACGGATAAAGATGATAGGGTACGCAGAGCTTCACCTGGGGGGAAAGATACGACATGTTCATCCCTGTCGGCACGAACCTCAAGCTTAAAAAAATCCCCTTTGCCACCATCGGACTGTTACTCATAAATTGGTTGGTCTATGCCTTCACCCACGGACTATACTATAAAACCGATTTCCTGATTTGGCGCTATTTCTATCTCCAGCCCGGAGAGCCATATCCCTGGCAGCTTATCACCAGCATGTTCTTCCACGGTAGCTTTTGGCATTTGTTAGGCAACTCGGTGTTTCTCTGGATCTTCGGGATATACGTGGAAGATAAGGTCGGCTGGAAACAGTATCTCTTCCTCTACTTTCTTACGGGGATCGCCGCAGGGCTCATCCACAGCACGATGACCGGGCTGTGGATGCGAGACAAGCTTATGATCCCTACCCTCGGTGCCTCCGGCGCGATCTCCGGCATCATGGGGGTTTATCTTTACCGCTGTTATTATTCCAGGATCAGGCTCTTGCTCTTCTTCGTCCTTCCTATTCAGATACCCGCCGTCATCTTTCTGGGCTTCTGGTTCCTCCGAGACTTTCTGGGAGGAATCGCCGCCATCAAGGGTATTCACCAAAACGTGGCATTCTGGGCGCATGTGGGCGGGTTCTTAAGCGGACTCGCGACGAGTAAATATCTCAAGTACGAGGGTCAGGCGCAACGAGAAAAGCTGGAACATACGGTTAGTACCCGCCTCGGCAAGCGCGAGGGATACGCCGAAGGGATGATGGCCGCTGAGCAGCTGCTGCAAACCGACGCAAATAACCCGCAACTGCACCTCAAAATGGCGCAGGTAAAGAGCAGCATGGGGGGCTCCACGGAGGGGAAGGAGCACTATCAGCAGGCCATCAAGCTCATGCTTGATACCGATCGCGAGAAAGTCGTAGAGGTCTTTATTGAGTATTGGAAAAAATATCTCACCGTTATGGAGCCGCAGTATCAGCTGAGGGTGAGCAGGCTGCTGGCCAGATCGGGCAATACGTCGCTGTCTCGCGTGACGCTCGAGGCGTTGATTAACAGCAACTATCCGCCCGATCGCTTCATAGAATCGGCCTATCTTGACCTCGCCAAGCTCTATGAACAAGAATTAAAACAGTACGACCTTGCCCGTGCGGTGTATCATCAGTACATGAAAAAATTTCCACAAACGGAACATAAAGCATTCGTCGAGAACAAACTTCGTCTTATGCCAGGGGGCGCGAGGCTATAACGTCCTCAAAAGATCTGCGTATGTTAAAAAAAATTTTCCCCTCACGATATCTTCACCTGTGTCTTGCCATCCTGGTGTTATACGGCGTCACGTGGTATGTAACGTATACGACAGAGTTTGAAAAGATCATGAATAGGTTCAAGCGGTATTGCTACGCTGGTTACGAAGTGAGAGCATCAAAAACATCAATGATGAGACTCGAGACGGAATTCACCAGAGACCAATTCGCAGAGCAACTCCGTTCCTTTTCGGCCAATCTTTTTGATTACCGCAATGAAGAACAAGTGCAGGCATATTTCTCCTCCCGGAATTTTTTCTATGATATCAGCAAAACGGAGGAAGGGAATTCCTATCTCCTGGCCCAGATTATTAGTAGCGGTCAGCATGAGGCGCAAATACCCGAGACCGTGGCCTTCCGGTACGCAATCCTGGGCGAAGAAGAGATTATGCCCTTTTCCGTCTATCAAGAGGGCCCCTGGACGTCGGTCTTCGTCTCAGAAAAAAATGGCACAGTTTATATCCACACGGGAACTCTCGATTCCTTGCTTCGCTGGTGTTTCGCCGTATTATGGAAGTTGGAACCTCGAACTCAGAAAGATTTCGATATCGATGGCGCGACGCACTATCTCTACCTTGACCTGCCGGCAGTTTGTCAGGAAGTATTTATCGAGCGCCAGTTTTATGATGAGAAGACCTCCAGAGAGTATTTTTTAGAACAGGCGTTTCAATCATTGCTACCAACGATGCTCGCCATGGGGGCGAGGATGATGGCTGACAAAGAAACGTCTTTTTCCGTGCGCTATAAATACGAGCGGGCTTATCTTACTGGTCTTGCCGTGCGTCCTCAGTACACGTTATTTAACTATCTCGCGACCTATGGGTTGTGTAATACCTTGACCAGGTCTCTCGCTGTTGAGGTGCATAAGCAGCTCAGCACTATGGGCACGCAAGAAATCAATGTCGAAATTATATCCCAGACGGCGCAAACGATATTGGCGGAACGGCAGGATTCTGCCCTCAGAGACCTCATCGAGGACAGGAGAGAACTACCGGATTTCTGTCACCGATAACAAACTATTGAGCAAGGTCTTCACGGCGCACAGGAAAAAGCGCTCAGCTGACATAGGGCAGGCTCTCTTGGGTGATGCATGTTGAGCAAATGGCTCAGGCGAGGAGATCAAATTTCAAGGTCTGAGCCGACGTTTTTATTTTGATTCCAACCTTTCTTCCTTCTTAAGCCTGTTAATGATCTGCATGACTTGAGGCAGAACCTCCATGGTTGCTTTTTCACCTTCGAGGATGGCCTCGTGCCTTTTGGAAAAATCACTTGAGCCGATATAGCCCACCTTCGGTCTGATCACGACATCGGCGCGGGGAAGCTGTATTTGACCAAGCTTCGAATACATGATATCGAAGGCTTGGAATATGGTCGCAATGGTACTTTCCGGTTTCGTGCGATCAACCTCGCTGGAAATATCAACAGCAATGACAATGTCAGCACCCAGTCTCCTCGCCGCATCCACCGCTATGGGACTCACCACACCTCCATCGACATACATCCTGTCCTCAATCTGTACCGGCCGGAATATACCGGGTATGGAACAACTCGCCCTCACCGCTTGACCAGTGTTCCCCCTGCTGAATACAATCTCTTGACCATTCTGAATATCGGTTGCCACCGCATAAAAAGGAATCTTCAGTTTCTCCATCGGCGTATTATTCAAGGTTTTATTGATGAATTCTTCGAGCTTCTCCCCCCTGATAAACCCATTGGTCGGCAGCGGAAGGATGAAATCCACGATATCCCCTTTCTGAATTGAAAAGGAGATCCGCTGGAGCTGAAAGGCATCGTAGCCATAGGCATACAGACTTCCGACGGCGCTGCCAACACTCGTCCCGACGATCATATGGATCGGGACATGATTCATTTCGAGTACCTTGAGAGCTCCGATATGGGCGAACCCTTTTGAAGAACCGGCACCTAAAACAAGGGCGATCTTGGCTGTCTTGGACGTTGGCATGGTGGCACATGAGGACACCACAACAATGAAAACGACAAGAATGCTGAGGAGAACAGTGCGCTTCATCTTCTACCTCCCTTAAACCATGAGATGATCTTTTGCTCCATCACCAACTGTTTTAAATCATACCAGTTTTTTTGTGTTACGTAAACACGGCACTCTTTTACGCTGCTGCTGTAACTCTTGTTTCGCAGGTCTCTTATATGGTAAATATAACAATAATGAGATATTATATAGTAAATACAATCATGAAAGGTCCGCTATGGCCCATTGCGATTTAGTGCTCTTGCATCCCCCTGCGATCTATGATTTTCGCAAGCGCCCCATCCAATTGGGCCCCATCAGCGACGTGATCCCCTCCACCCCTATCTTCGAAATGTACCCCGTGGGTTTCGCCAGCATCTCGGAATACCTGGAGCGCAAGGGCTTCCGGGTGAGGATCGTCAACATCGCGCTCAAGATGCTCAAAAACGGGCGGTTCGACGTGGAGCGCTTCATCGCCTCGTTAAAACCCCAGGCCTTCGGCATCGATCTGCACTGGATGCCCCACTGCCACGGCAGCCTGGCCCTAGCTGCAATCGTCAAGCAATACCATCCCGATACGCCGGTCATCTTTGGAGGCTTCTCCGCCACCTACTTCCATGAGGAGATTATCAAGAAATACCCGCAGGTAGATTACGTGGTCAGGGGGGATTCTACCGAAGAGCCTCTGTGCCAACTCATGCAGGTTATCAGGGATGGAGGTGATCCTGCCGAGGTCCCCAACCTCACGTGGCGTGATGGCGGCAAGGTAAAGGTCAACCCCTTGACCCATCTCCCCACCGACCTCAATGCCGTGGTCATCGATTACGGCCACATCATGCGCCAGGCGGCTCGCTACCGCGACCTGATCGGCTATATCCCCTTCACCAACTGGTTCTCCTACCCCCTTACCGCCGTCTTCACCTGCCGGGGGTGCACCCACCAGTGCAAGACCTGCGGCGCCTCGGATCAGGCATTGAAGGACATCGAGGGGAGATCCCGCCCTGCCTATCGCGACCCCCAGCTCCTGGCGCGGGATATCATCCATGTCCAGCGCCACTTGAATGCCCCCATCTTCATCATCGGCGACATCCTGCAACCCGGTGCAGACTACGCCGAAACCCTTTTGCAAGAACTGCGCAAGGCAAAAATAAAGAACCACATGGTCTATGAATTCTTCCGCCCCCCTGCGGCAGGGATCGTGGAGGAGATCGCCCACACTACCCCCAACTTCAATATCCAGATCTCCCCTGAATCCCACGACGAAACAGTGCGCCAGGCCTTCGGCCGCCCTTACTCCAATAAGGAATTGGAATCGTTTCTCAAGGAGGCGGTGCGTAACGGCGCCAAGAGGATCGATCTCTTCTTCATGACCGGGCTGCCCAAACAAGATTATAATTCGGTTGTGGCGACTGCCGACTACTGCCGTCACCTTTTAGAGCAATACGGGAAGGCAAAGACCCTCTTCCCCTTTATCTCCCCCCTCGCCCCCTTTCTGGACCCAGGGAGCATGGTCTTTGAACAGCCGGAGAAATTCGGCTACCGCCTCCTCTTTCGCACCCTTGAGGAGCACCGCCGGGCCTTAGAGGGTCCGAGCTGGAAGTATTTTCTCAATTACGAGACCCGATGGATGACGAGGGATGATATCGTCTTCAGTACCTATGAGGGGGGCAGAAGACTCAACGCCCTCAAGGGAGAGCTGGGGATCATCCCGCCGGCGCTGGCTGCGGCCATCGATGCGCGGATCACTCAGGCGGTGGAGATGATGAAGAGGATCGACGTTATCGTGGAAACCACGGCAGGCGCGGAACAAGAGCAGGCATTGAGACAGCTCGGGCTCCACGTCCGAGAGATGGAAAAGTCCATTGTCTGTGACAAGCGGGAGCTGGAGTGGCCCACCCACTTCTTCAGGATGAACTTTTTGAAGATCCTGCGCACGATCTTCTTTCCCGGCCGTCCCAATATCATGCGAGCGTCTTAGGAGGAAGCCATGTCCGAGAGGGAACGAAGCGCATTGCTCAGAAAGATCCCCAAGGTAGATGAGCTCCTCGCCGCCCCGGAGATCAAGGGCCTCGCTCAAATTCATCCCAGCGAGGTGGTGAGGCAGGGAATCAGAAATGGCCTGGAGAGGCTTCGCCAGGCGATCCTGCGCGCCGAGGATGTCAAGGCAATCACGGAGGAGACCTTTTCCTTCCCTCGCCTCCTGCCGCTGTTCAAAGAGGAGATAGCGAGGCAGGTCAACCCCCACCTGCGGCGGGCCATCAACGCCACCGGCGTGGTGATCCACACCAATCTGGGGCGCTCACCTCTGAGTGCACAGGCCTTACAGAACATTGTCGAGGTCGCCCGCGGATATTCCAACCTGGAATACGATCTGGCCAAGGGACAGCGGGGGGATCGCTCTGCCCATGTGGAGGAGATCCTCCTGCGCCTGAGTGGGGCCGAAGGGGGACTTGTCGTCAACAACAACGCGGCTGCTGTGCTCCTGGCCCTCAATACTATTGCCGCCGGCAGGGGGGTGATCTGCTCCCGCGGGGAGCTGGTGGAGATCGGGGGGGCCTTCCGCATACCCGACGTCATGGCGAGGAGCGGCGCCCTATTAAGGGAGGTGGGGACCACCAACAGGACCCATGTGCGGGACTATGAAGAGGCCATCGGCAGCAATACCGGCCTCCTACTCAAGGTGCACACCAGCAACTACCGGGTAGTCGGCTTTACCGCCGAGGTAACGGTGGAGGAGCTGGTCCAGCTGGGAAGGCGATATGATCTTCCGGTGATGAATGATCTGGGCAGCGGCTGCTTCCTCGACCTCTCCGCATATGGGCTCGAGAAGGAGCCGACTGCGCAAGAGGCGATCCAGGCAGGGACAGATGTGGTGACCTTCTCGGGCGATAAGCTCCTCGGAGGGCCCCAGGCCGGCATCATCCTGGGCAAAAGGGAGCTGATAGAGAGAATAAAGGCCAACCCTCTGCACCGGGCCCTGAGGATAGACAAGCTCACCCTGGCGGCCCTGGAAGCGACCCTCATCGCCTACCTGAGCGAGGGAGGGGCAATCAAGGAGATCCCGACGCTACGCATGCTCACCACGCCACGGGAAGAGCTCCGCAAGCAGGCCCGGCGCCTCCAGCGCCTCATCAAGCAAGAGACAGACAAGGCTGCCGTGGAGATGATCAAGGAACAATCCCAGGTAGGGGGAGGGGCCCTTCCCTTGCAGGCACTGCCCACCTGGGCCCTCGCCGTCAGGCCCCTCAAAGGAACTGCCGACGCCCTGGAGGCGGAGCTGAGGCACTTAGAACCGCCTATTGTCGCCAGGATCGTTGACGACCGGCTCATCCTGGACATGAGGACCATCCAGGAGGCCGAACTCAGGACCGTTGCGAAAGGGATGGCCGTGGCCCTCCAGAAGCTCAGTACGTAAGGATGCCCATCTCCGGGGAAGCGTTTACCTTTACGATAGAAAAGGCGGATCACGGCAAGAGGCTCGACCTCTTCCTGACCGAGCAGCTGCCAGCGCCATCCCGCGCGCAGATCCAGCGGCACATCAGGGAAGGGTATATCCTGCTCAACGCCGCGCAGGCCAAGGCCGGGACGCGGGTCAAGCAGGGAGACCTTATTAAAGGGTATATCCCCGAGCCCACAGCCTCAGTGGCCCTGCCCGAGGACCTGCCCATCCGCTTCCTCTATGAAGATGCGGATATCGTGGTGGTGGACAAACCGCCGGGCATGGCGGCTCACCCGGCCGGCAGGATGCAATCGGGTACCTTGGTCAACGCCCTGCTCTTTCGCCTGAAGGATCTTCAGGGGGTCGGCGGGGTGCTGCGTCCGGGCATCGTCCACCGCCTGGACAAGGGGACCTCCGGGGTCATGGTGGTGGCCAAGAACGATCAGGCCCACGAGGCCCTGGTGCGACAATTTAAGGGGCGGGAGGTAAAAAAACGCTACCTGGCCCTGGTCTACGGCAGGGTGAAGGGTGCGGAGGGCACCATTAACGCTCCGCTCGGCAGGCACCCCATCGACCGCAAGCGCTTTTCCCTGCGCACGCGGCAACCCAAAGACGCCCTGACCGAGTGGCGGGTGAAGGAACGCTTTGCGGGGATCACCTTGGTGCAGGTCGAGCCCCGGACAGGCAGGACCCATCAGATCAGGGTCCACATGGCCTCGATCAACCATCCCCTGGTAGGGGACCCCCTCTATACAAAAAAGAGGAGGCTCTCTTTGATAGAGGATCCCGTGCTGAGGGGGCACCTCGAGGCCCTGGGCAGGCAGGCCCTGCACGCCTCCTCCCTCGCCTTCCGCCACCCCACCATGGGAAAGATCGTGGAGTTCACCGCCCCCCTGCCGGCGGATATAGAAAACATCCTGGAGGTATTGCGTGGAAAAAGGGTTTAAGCTTAAGGAGGAAAACGGGATCACCTATCTGCAGCTTCCCGTCTTTCGGAGGATAAGACACGCCTTCTGCACCCGCACCGGCGGGGAAGAAGTCTCCTTGGCAGCCCTCGGCATCCCCGAGGGCCGGCTCCTCACCCTGCGGCAGGTGCATGGGGCCGAGGTGCTGATATTCGAGGAGAATACCCGAGCGGCCCTCACCTATTCGCTCCCCTACGATGCCGTCATCACGGACAAGAAACGGGTGGCCCTCGGGATCTGGACAGCCGACTGCCTCCCCATCATGATGGTGGACAGGTCTCAGAGGGTCATCGCGGCTGTTCATGCCGGCTGGCGGGGGATCTGGCGTGGGGTCATTGAGAGGACCGTCCATGCGATGATGAAGACCTTTGAGAGCTCGCCGGCGGATATAGTGGCCGGCATCGGCCCGGGCATCGGCCCCTGCTGCTACGAGGTACAACAAGATGTGGCGAGCCTCTTTCGGAACTCGTATGGCTCCCCTGATCAGCTCATCCAGGAGCGGGAGGGGAGGTCCTACCTTGACTTGAGCCGCGCTGCCCAGTTAGAATTATCCAAGGCGGGGATCCCCCCTGATAATATTGAAGCCATCCCCCTCTGCACCTGCTGCATGGAGGACCTCTTCTTCTCCTTTCGGCGGGATAAAAGACCGGGAAGACAGCTGAGCTTTATCATGCTTAAGTAAACTATCCCGCCGCAGGCGGGACAGTTTGAGGGGTCAAGGATGCGAGGGTGCTAGGGTTCGAGTGAAAAGCATTCAAAGATGTTTGCAGTACCCTTGACTCCTAGGACCCCTGAACCCTTTTGTGGGAAAGATCGAACTACAGTCTTCGCTTAAAGGCGAATGTTTCCCTCCCTGCATGGGAAAATAAAGGAGGCCTTATGCCTGTCTTGAGCAATCTCTTCATTGTCTTGGCCAATGTGATCGACATCGGTCTTCTCATCTATATGTGGATCATCATCATCAGGGCCCTGATCTCGTGGGTGAGCCCCGATCCCTACAACCCCATCGTGCGGTTCCTCTACCGGGTCACGGAGCCGGTCTTGCGGCCGGTGCGGAGGATCCTCCCCATCGGCGGAATGGGGATCGATTTTTCCCCCCTCATCGTGATCCTTATCATCTACTTCCTGCGCATCTTCCTTGTCAGGATACTGTTCCAGCTGGCCGCCCAATTCGGATAAGATGAATGAGGCGACAATAACCTTAAAGATCCACCTCCTACCTCGTGCCTCGCGGGATGAGATCTGCGGCCTGCATGGAGATGCCCTCAAGATTAAGGTGACTGCGCCGCCCGTCGAAGGAAAGGCCAACATGGCCTTGCAGAGATTCATCGCCAAGAAGCTGAACCTCGCCGCATCTCAGATCGAGATCATGGCAGGACAGCGTTCCAGGGAAAAGATCCTCCGGATCTCCGGCATCTCCCGGGCCGCCGTGGAAAAGGCCCTGGGGATTTCCCTCCCGGCTCCATGAAGCGACTATTCTTCTTTGTTCTCTTATCTCTTATCCTCTCATTACCGGAAGTGCTCCCTGCCGCATCGTGGCTTGAGCTCCGCTCCCCGCACTTCATCATGAGGTATCAGGAACCAGAGCACAAGATGGCGTCATTTCTCTTGCAACGGGCCGAAGAGACCAGGGAGGCCTGCAGGCAAACTATCGGCTCTGTGCCCCCTTCCCCCTGCCTGATCTACCTCGCCCCGAGCAGGGAGGCATTTCAGGCGGCGCAGCCTGCAGGAGAGCCCCCCTCCTGGTCCGTGGGCACTGCGTATCCCGCACTCAACCTCATCATCCTCAGGTCACCCCGGGGGATGAAGGGGGGTGGGATAGATATCGAGCAGGTCCTCAGGCATGAATACGCCCACCTTGCCTTGGCAACCGCCCTAAAGGGCAATGAGGCGCCCCGGTGGCTTGCTGAGGGGTTTGCCATGCTCCAGAGCAGGGAGTGGAATCTCTCATGGACCTATACCCTGAGCAGGGGGGTCCTGACAAAGGGGCTCATCTCGCTGGAGCAATTGTCGCATGGCCTCCCCGAGGACGAGTACCAGGCCGAGCTTGCCTATGCCGAGTACTTCAGCTTTGTGAGCTATATCAAGACCGAATTGGGACCCGAGGCCCTGCCCCGCCTGATTAGGGGATTATCCTATGGCCTCGATACGGAGACGGCCGTCAGGCAGGCCACCGGCCTCGGGCTGGAGGACCTGGAGCGGAGATGGAAGGAAGAGCTGAAAAGGAGATACAGCTGGATCCCCATCGTGACCAGCTTCTTCTCCCTTTGGTTTTTGGCAAGCCTCCTTTTTTTACTCAGCTACTGGCTCAAGCGCAGGAGGGCAAAGCGGAAATTGGCGGAGTGGGAGAGAGAGGAAACCTTGACAAAACCAACGAAGCCGAAGGTGGCTCTTTAGCCAGTGGCCCTTTGGCCAAAGCCGAAAGTGACCCCTTGGTCAGATCCACCTGCACCGGCGTCCGCTGGCAAGGGGGATAAGAGGTCCCCTACTTAAACAGCCCCAACTGACACTGGATTACCTTGATCCCCAGCTCATCGAGAATTTTGCCCAGTTCTCGTTTGGGGATGCCGTATTCCTCGGCGATCTGAAAACAGATAGCGCAGGGGATGTGATTATCTGTAGCCTGCTGCTTGATGGCCTCGATTACCTTGTCACGCTCCATCGTTTCTCCTCAAGGCAGATCTCAGATCCCGATGCTCACCCCTCCATCGAGGAATATCACCTGGCCGGTGATGTAGTTCGCTTCATCGCTCGCCAAAAAGAGGTGCAGATCGGCCACGTCCTCGGGCCTGCCCATCCTGCCGAGGGGGATCCTTTCCAGGGCGGCCTCCTTGATCTTTTCCGGTATGGCAGCTGTCATCGGCGTATCGATAAACCCCGGCGCGATACAGTTCACCGTAATATTCGAGCGCGCATACTCCAGGGCCAGGGTGCGGGTCAACCCGATGATCCCCGCCTTGCTGGCGGAGTAATTGACCTGCCCCATATTTCCCCTGACGACCACCGAGGCGGTATTGATGATCTTTCCGGACTTTTGCTTTCTCATGGGGCGATAGGCGGCCTGTGAGCAGAGGAAGGTCCCCTTGAGACTTACTGCCACCACGAGGTCCCACTCCGCTTCCGACATCCTGGCACAGAGATTGTCCCGCGTGACGCCGGCGTTGTTAATGAGGATGTCGAGACGCCCGAACGACTGGACCACCTGGTCGATCATGCCGTTCACCTCATCCGCCTTCCGCACATCCACCCGGGAGAAAATCCCCTTCCCGCCCTTCTTGGTAATCTCATCCAGTACCTCCGTGGCCCCCTGCGGGACGACATCGGCGATGGCTACAAGGGCCCCTTCCGCAGCAAACCGCTTGGCAACGGCCGCCCCTATGCCGCTGCCACCTCCGGTAATCAAAGCCACCTTATCCTTAAGTCTCATCTCCTCCCCTCCTTCATCTCACGGGATGATCGACTCTATTACAAAATGAGGGGGAAAATCAAGGGGGCGATGAATTTTTACCCTTGCATTTGTCCATGCGATGGTGTATGAAACGGGTGGCATAGCGCAATGGTAAGAGGTTTAGAAAGATGACACGGAGTCTCCAGTGGCGATTTTTGCTTATCCTCGCTGTCCTGATCGGGGCGGCGATCTTCTTATACCCGACCTTCGTCAAGGAGCTCCCTTCGTGGTGGCCCAAGTTCTTCCCGCAGGACAAGATCCACCTCGGCCTCGATCTACAAGGGGGGATGCATCTGACCTTTGAGGTGGAGGCGGACAAGGCGGTAGAGAGTTCTGCCGAGCGGATGAAGAATGACCTGGGGAACAACCTGAAAAAAGAGAACATATTCTATACCTACCTCGAACGGGTGCAAGGGAATAAGATAGAAGTGGTCCTCTTAAACCCCGATGTTAAGGCGAAGTTCGACAGCTACCTGAAAGAACAATACCCCATCTTGAAAGAAGCGACCTCACAGAAAGAGGGAGACAGGGTCAAGGTCCTCTTGGAGATGGATCCCCTGCAGATCTCGGAGATCAAAAAGTCCGCCGTCGATCAGGCCCTGGAGACCATCCGTAACAGGGTGGATCAGTTTGGGGTGGCGGAGCCTGAGATCGCACGGCAGGGGGAGAACATGATCCTTGTCCAATTGCCGGGCATCAAGGACCCTGAGCGGGCCAAGGAGTTGATCGGCAAGACAGCCGTCCTGGAGTTTAAGCTGGTGGATGAGGAGTACGATCGTAGCGGCGCGCTGGCTGGAAATATACCCTTCGGGGATGTCATCCTGTACGAGCGGGCAAAGGACCCCCAAACAGGGGCTGTAAGTAAAGTTCCCTATCTGATAAAAGACAGGACCCTGATGACCGGCGACGCCCTCAAGGATGCCCGGGTCAAGCTCGATCAGAATAACAGGCCCTATGTCAGCCTCAGTTTTCACCCTGCCGGCGCCCAACTCTTTGAGCAGATCACTGGGGATAACGTAGGCAAGAGGCTCGCCATCATCCTCGACAACAATATCTACTCGGCGCCGGTCATCAGACAGCGCATCGCCGGCGGAGATGCAATCATCGAGGGGAGATTCTCTATGGAGGATGCTCGCGATTTGGCCATCGTCTTGCGCGCCGGCTCGCTCCCGGCCCCGGTCAAGATCCTGGAAGAAAGAACCGTCGGCCCCTCCCTGGGGCAAGACTCCATCAATAAAGGAATCAAAGCCACCATCATCGGCGGTCTCCTCGTCCTCATCGCTATGATTCTCTACTACCGAATGGCAGGCTTTGTGGCCAATATCGCCCTGATCTTGAATATGGTCCTGCTCTTGGCTGCCCTCGCTGCCCTGCGCGGGACATTGACCCTGCCGGGGATCGCCGGCATCGCCTTGACCGTAGGGATGGCAGTGGATGCCAATGTACTGATATACGAAAGGCTCAGAGAGGAGATGCGCCTTGGCAAGCCGCCTGGTGCTGCCCTTGCGGCAGGATACAGCAGGGCCTTTTTGGCCATCATGGACTCCAATGTCACGACCGTTATCGCCGCCCTGGTCCTGCTCCAGTTCGGCACCGGGCCCATCAAGGGCTTTGCCATTACCCTGACCATCGGCCTCGCGGCCAGCATGTTTACCGCCATTGTCGTGACAAGGTTCATCTTTGATTTCGTATTGAACAATTTCCGCGTCAAGCGGTGGAGCGTCTGAGGGTTCAAGGATATGTTCGAGCTCATCAAGCCGGGGACAAAGATCGATTTCATGAAGAGGAAGTGGATCGGCTTTCTCTTCTCGGGCATCGTCATGCTTGTCGGCATCGTCAGCTTGATCTTACATGGCGGTCCCAATTACGGCATCGATTTTGCCGGCGGCACGCTCGTCCAGGTGAAGTTCGCCCAACCGGTGGCAATCGATGTCATCAGGGAAGCCCTGGAAGAGGGGGGATTAGCGGGCGGATCGGTCCAAGGGTTCGAGGCGGAAGGCAAGGGCGAGTACCTCATCCGCTTGCAGACATCAGCTACTGATCTCGGGGGGTTATCCACTACCATCAAAGCGGCGTTGACAAAGCAGTTCGACGAAAAGTCTTTCGAGGTGCGGCGTATCGAGATCGTCGGCCCTAAGGTGGGAAAGGACCTGCGCACCAAGGGCATCCTGGCCACCATCTTTGCCCTGATCGCGATGCTGATCTACATCAGCTTCCGGTTTGATTTCCGGTTCGCCGTCGGGGGGGTGGTCGCCGTATTCCACGATGTCATCGTCACCCTCGGGGTCCTCTCCCTTCTCAACATAGAGTTCTCCATCCTCATATTGGCGGCCATATTGACCATCGTCGGCTACTCCATCAACGATACCATCGTCGTCTATGACCGCATCAGGGAAAACACGCCGAAGATGCGAAGAGAACCCTTTGAAAAGATGTTGAACGTCACGGTCAATGAGACCCTGAGCAGGACGATCTTGACCGGCATGAGCACCCTCATGGTGCTCATCGTTCTCTTCTTCATGGGCGGTGGGGTGATCCACGATTTCACCCTCACCCTCATCGTCGGCATTATCTTCGGCACCTATTCCTCCGTCTACATAGCCAGCGCCACCGTGCTCGTGTGGGAAAATAAGTTCCCCAAAAAGAAACGATAGAGGCAACCAAAAAATGGCGTTGCTGATCAAGGGGGGAAGGGTGATTGATCCCCTCCTCGACCTCGACGATTACCTCGACATCCTCATCGAACAAGGACGCATCAGCCAGATTGCCCTCCATATCGAGAAGGAAGGGGTTCCTCTGTTGGAGGCCCAGGGCAAGGTCGTGGTGCCGGGCTTGATCGACATGCACTGCCACCTCAGGGACTTCAACGAGGCCCACAAAGAGACCATCGCCACCGGCACCAGGGCAGCGGCCCTCGGCGGTTTTACCTCTGTCGTCTGCGAGCCCAACACCGACCCACCTATGGACAATGCCAAGACCCTGCAACGGTGGATAAGACTCGCCAAGAAGGAGGGCTGCATCAACCTGTATACGAAGGTTTGCATCACCCAGGGGAGAAGAGGCGAGCAGCTCACTCATCTCAAGGCCCTCGTGCGCAAGCCCTGGGTCGTGGCTGCCACCGACGACGGCAACCCGGTGGTAAGGGACGAAGTGATGGAGCGGGCCTTTGCCCGGGCGCGCGAACATGAGCTGCTCCTGACGCCGCATTGCGAGGAGTCGGGGGCAACGATCAAGGCCTTTCAGCAGGCAAATCCCTTGATCCCCCTGCCCGATGCCATCGCCCTCTATAAACGAGAGCCCCACTATGTGGCCAGGGACCTCATGCTTGCCGAGAAGGCCAACTGGCGGGTCCACATCTCCCATGTAAGCATGGCAGAATCTCTCGACCTGATCAGGCAGGCCAGGGCCCGGTGGGTACCGGTTACCTGCGAGGTCACCCCCCACCACCTCACCTTGACGGAGAAAGATGCGATGAGATGCGGGCCCGATGCCAAGGTGAACCCGCCGCTGAGGCACAAGGAGGATGTCGAGGCCTTGAGACAGGGGCTGAAGGACGGCACGATTGACGTCATCGCCTCCGATCATGCACCCCACACACCTGCCGAAAAGGCCAGGGGGTGGGCGGAGGCCCCCATGGGGGCCATCGGCCTGGAGACTACTTTGGGGGTGGTCCTCACGGCGTTGGTGCATCCCGGTATCATAACCTTGTCCCAAGCAATCGAGCGGTTGTCCGCGAACCCCGCCAGGATCTTGGGCATACCCGGGGGCTCTCTGGAGAAGGGCAAACCCGCAGACATCACCATCATCGATTTGGACAAGAAATGGGTAGTCGATCCCTCTTCTTTCGCCTCCCAGGGGCGCAACACCCCCTTTGCAGGTTGGCGGTTGCAGGGCAAGGCCTATGCGACGATTGTACGGGGCGAGGTAGTGATGAAGGCAGGAGAGCTGTTGGTTTAAGGAATTATCCCCATCCCTTTGAGCACCGAGAGCATCACCGCGGCAGCCATGACAGAACCGACCTGGCCGCCGGTGTTTGCCCCCATCGCATGCATGAGAAGGTAATTCCGAGGATTATACCGCTGCCCTTCCTTTTGCACGACCCTGGCCGACATGGGATAGGCGGAGATGCCGGCTGCCCCGATCAGGGGATTGACCTTTCCCTTGGTCATCACCTTCATTACTTTCCCGAACAGGACGCCGCAGACGGTATCGAGGCAGATCGCGATAAAGCCCAGGGCAAGGACGATCAGGGTCGCGGGCTTTAAAAACTCCCTTCCCCCCATGGTCGCCCCGATGGCAAGCCCCAAAAGCAGGGTGACGATGTTGGCGATCTCGTTTTCCGAGGCCTTGGTGAGCCGGCTCACCACGCCGCACTCCTTCATCAGATTCCCCAACATGATCGTCCCCAGCAAGGGCAATCCCTTCGGTGCTATAAGACCGCCTATGATGGTCACGACCAACGGGAAGATGATCTTGGTCGTCTTGGAAACAGATTTTTTAACTGTTCCCATGTCGATCATCCTCTCTTCTTTGGTGGTTAAGAGCCGCATGATCGGAGGCTGGAACACCGGCACCAGCGACATGTACGAATATGCCGCAACCGAGACCGCACCGAGGAGATGGGGGGCATACTGGGAGGCGACATAGATCGCCGTCGGCCCGTCGCAGGCGCCGATGACCCCGATGGAGACGGCATCTAATTTGGAAAAACCGAGGGCCAGCGCCAAGGCCAGGGTGAGAAAGATCCCGAATTGCCCTGCCGCTCCCAGCAGGAATATCTTTGGATTTTCCAGGAGGGGTCCAAAATCGGTCATGGCGCCGATGCCCACAAAGATGAGGAGCGGGAATATCTCAGTCAAAACCCCCGCCTCGTAAATAATCCTCAGAAACCCCTCTTTATCCATGAGACCCGCCAGCGGTATGTTGACCAGGATCGCCCCGAATCCGATGGGAACGAGGAGCAAGGGTTCGAAGCCTTTTTTGATGCCCAGGTAAAGGAGGGTACAGCCTACCGCTATCATGATCGGATTAGACCAATGGAGATGGGCAAAGCCGGCAACTAGTCCCTGCAATCCGCCGAGAATGGCATCCAACATTGCGCTTTCCTCCTTAGAGCAACGCTATTTTTCTTCTTCTTTATAAGGGAAAAACCGTTTCAAGATACCCATAAAGAGGCTCAAGATCCAGAGCGTCAGCAGCGTGCCTCCCATGCCGACGACAACCATGGTAATGCCGAATGTCCAATTGTCCATTTCCATCTTCAGCTACCTCCCGGTGATAAGCATGAATCGAATCGATCTCATCTTGAGAAACCTTATAGTAGCTAAATCTTAGCTGAATGGTGATTCAGTGTATAACCCCGCTTCCCCAAAAAAGTCAATAAAAAATGTGATCTTTTAGCCGGGTGAACCGATATCTTCCTCCGTGACTGCAATAAACAGCCCCCCGGAGAGCTAGAGGACACCAATGATCTAACTCCCTTTGATATTTCCTCTAAAAGATAATATATTCTATAAGAAGTGCCGAATAAGAGCCCATATGCGGAGAAAACAACTTTATATACCGATCATAACAATCCTTGCCACAATCCTCACCCTGTTGGTCCTGCTGGGCATCTCCACCATGAGGAACCTCCACCGGGATCGGATGCGGATGGAGGAGTCGCTTTTGCGAGACGGCCTCATTGTGCTCAAAAGTCTGGAGGCGTCCTTTCGTTCGGGCATGCAGGGGTTCATGGAGGGGGGCAATAATATCCAACGGCTCATATCGCAGGTTTCCGACCTTACCGATATTCGCTTCGTCGCCCTCGTGGATGCAAAAGGCACCATCATCGCCCACAGCGACGACGCCATGGTCGGTACTACCTATCCCGAAACGCAAAGGCTCAAGAACCTCATTGCGCAAGAAGAGCCGCAGTGGTGGTTTGCGACGGATGGATCATTTGTCGTTGCTAAGCGGTTTCAGCCGCTGCGCCCCTCCCCCATGGGAATGGGTGGCACGCATGGCGCCATGCATTCGATGATGGGGGGGGCGGGTAACGTATACCTTCCCCGTCTGCCTGATAAGACCTACGCCATTGTCGGTCTTGATACCGCGCTATTCGCGCAGGCGCGAAAGGACGATATCCGGCATGCTATCTTGATGGGTCTGATCCTGTTTGTCCTCGGATTTGCCAGCCTGTACTTTATCGTCCTTGTCCAGAACTATTCTATCGTAAACCGGACCCTCGATACCATGACCACCTATGCGACCAACGTGGTCGAGCATATGCCCGATGGGCTCATCTCCGTCGATGCAGATGGCGGTATCGTCACCGTTAATAATCGAGCTCGGGAGATATTCGGACTCAAGGCAGGAACGATTGCCGACGAGCGCAGAGAATTGCAGGAAAAATTGCGCACGTTTGCCAGGCCGCTTTTTAAGTCCCTCCGCAAAGAGAGGACGATCCTGGAGCGAAAGGTTGCGTATACTCGTGATGGAGGCGAATCCATACCCCTCTCCGTCAGCGCCGCCAAGCTTATCTCCGATGCTGGAGAAGATCTGGGCACGGTCTTCATATTGCGGGATCTCAGAGAGATCAAGGAACTGGAGGAGCGGGTCAGCAGGAGCGAGCGCCTGGCCGCCTTAGGAAGCCTGGCTGCTGGTGTTGCTCATGAGATCAGAAATCCTCTCAGTTCCATAAAGGGCTTTGCCCAGTTCTTCCTCAAGAAGAACCCACCGGAAAGCACTGATCACAAATACAGCGAGGTCATGATTCAGGAGGTGGAAAGACTCGACAGGGTGATCTCGAATCTCCTCGATTACGCGAAACCCAAGGAGCCGGTCAAAGAGAAGACCTCTTTTGCCGACATCATCCATCGAAGCATTGCCTTGATCAAGGACGATGCCCAATCTAAAAAGGTCGAATTGGCCGTGGAGATAGAAGAGGGCATTCCCCCCGTGCAGGTGGACAGTGATCAGATAACCCAGGTATTGCTCAACATAGAATTGAACGGCTTGGATGCCCTGCCACAAGGGGGAAGGCTCGCTGTCCGTTGTTTTATGGGACAGCAGGGAAAATCCATCATCATCGAGATCGAAGACACGGGCCATGGCATCCTCGCCAAGGAACTTCCGCGGATCTTCGATCCCTTCTACACGACTAAGAAAACAGGCACGGGGCTGGGGCTCGCCATCGCCCATCGGATTGTCGAGAACCATGGGGGGACGCTCGCCGTCAAGGGCACCGGCAAGTCGGGCACCACATTTCGCATCGCCTTACCCAGAATATTGAGGAGCTGATATGCCCCCAAAGACCATCCTTGTCGCCGATGATGAAAAGGCCCATCGCTTGATGCTCAGGGCTCACCTGGAACGAGAGGGCTTTGACGTCGTTGAGGCGACTGATGGGCAGGAGGCCATAACAAAAGTGGGCGAGCGCATCGTCGACCTTGTTCTCATGGATATCCGGATGCCGGTCATTGATGGGATGGAGGCCCTGACGAAGATAAAAAAGTTAAACCCTGCCATTCCTGTCATCATCATGACCGCCTATGGGACCATTGGCTCCGCAGTCGAGGCATTGAAATCAGGGGCCGAGGACTACCTGACTAAACCCCTGGATATGGATGAGCTGATCTTTAAGGTCAAGAAGGCACTGCGCTACCGGCAACTGGAAGAAGAAAACGTGCTGCAAAAGGAAAGGCTCGGTACTCGGTTCGACTTTTCCCGCATTATCGGGACGAGCTCTGCAATAAGGGGACTCTTTGAAACACTCTCTATGGTAGCACCGACAGAGGCTACTATACTGCTGCTTGGCGAAAGCGGTACGGGTAAAGAGCTTGTGGCGAATGCCATCCATCAGAACAGCCCTCGGAGGGAGAGGCCGTATGTCAAGGTCAACTGCGCTGCCCTCCCCGAGACACTATTGGAGAGCGAACTCTTCGGCCATGAAAAAGGGGCCTTTACCGGCGCCATAGACAAGAAAAAGGGGAGGTTTGAGCTGGCAGATGGCGGCACCATCTTTTTGGATGAGATAGGCGAAATGTCCCTTCCCACCCAGGCGAAGATACTCAGGGTGCTTCAGGAGAGGGAATTCGAGTCAGTCGGCGGCACAAAGAGCATCAAGGTAGATGTAAGGGTTATCGCCGCCACCAACAAAAAACTGGAGGAAGAAGTAAGCAGGGGAAAGTTTAGGGAAGACCTCTACTATCGGATCAATGTCGTCCCCATCACCATCCCCCCTTTGAGGGAGAGAAAGGAAGATATCCCCCTTCTCGCCGAGCACTTTCTCCGAATATACGGTAAAAAAAATAAGAGGGCGATCAAGGGATTCGACCCGGGGGTGATGCGGGCATTCATACAACACACCTGGCCCGGCAACGTCCGGGAGCTTGAAAACATCGTGGAGCGGATGGTGATCATGTCCAGGGGGGATACCATTACGCTCGACGACCTCCCCCCTGCCCTTGCGGGCTGGCAGCAGGAGGAAGAAAGTACACCCACCCCCACCTCTCTGAGGGATATAGAGCGGGAGACCATCGTGAAGACCCTGCAGCAGCAAGGGGGCAATCGAACCAAGGCAGCTGCCATCCTTGGCATAACGAGAAAGACCCTCCAAAATAAGATAAAAGAATATGAAATAGATAATAGCTGAGGGCGCGCCGCATAAAATTTTCTCATCGTTACCCCATCTTTAGGCCCTACTGCGAAAAAAATATGCAGTAGCAGACCTAGCTATCTTCCTTCAAAGAATCGTAGTCATAGAAAATAGCCCATCAATTCAACTGGTTACGGTTTTTTTGTGTACGTGCGTCGCGCTGGCATGGCCATTGCTATATATGAATATAAAGAACCTACAAAGGAGGTATAAGTATGAAGAAAGCGGTTTTTGTTGGATTGGTGGTGGCACTCGGCATCGGCCTCGGTGGGCTTGCCTTGGCCCAGGACGCAGGTTACGATGGTACTGAGACCACTCAAAAGGCCATCGACGAGCTGCGAAAGGAAACCTTGCAGCAGTCCCAGGATCTTCAGGGTGTCTATGCTCAGAGCACTCCTGACCAAAAGGCCATCGCAAAGGCCATCGACCAGGTGCGAAGGGATACCTTGATGGATTGCGAGCATGGTCAGGGTTTCCAGGGTCTCTACCAGGGTCTCTATGCTCAGGCCACTCCTGGCCAAAAGGCCATCGGTAAGCTGTAAAAGGAAACCTTTAATGGTCGGTGTTAAGGAGGAGGGTTAATCCCTCCTCCTTACTACTATCGGCTATTTCCAGGGGAGGATGTGTATTATGGAAAGAATGAGTGCTTATGGTCTTTGGCCATTGGTTATCGGTAATTTCTATTCATCCTGCCAAAATAAGATAAAAGAATATGGAATAGATAATGGCTGAGGGCACGCTGCATAAAATTTTCTCATCGTTACCTCATCTTTAAGCCCTACTGCGAAAAAAATATGCAGTAGCATCTCTCACCGCTTCTTACACCAAGATCATCGTCATAAAAAATAACTTGTTAATTCAATAGGTTACAGGTTTTTTGTATGCGTGCCTCTCTTTGGCATGGCCATTGCTATATATGAGTATAAAAAACCTACAAAGGAGGTTTGAGTATGAAGAAAGCGGTTTTTGTTGGATTGGTGGTAGCACTTGGCATCGGCCTGGGTGGGCTCGCATTGGCCCACTACGCGGGTTACGGCGGCTACGGGGGTCACATGATGGGTACAGGTTATGGACAAGGCTATGGCGGCTGCGGATATGGTGATCAGGCTAGTCAGTTAAGCCCTGAGCAGGCCAAGAAGCTCGATCAGCTTCGCCAGAAGCAGTGGGAGGAGACCAAAGGCATCCGCAAGGAACTGTCCAAGAAGTACCAGGAGCTTGAGAGTCTCTATGCACAGGCCACTCCTGACCAAAAGGCCATCGGCAAGCTGCAAAAAGAAACCTTCGATCTTGAACAACGTTTGAGGGAGAAGAATTTCACCTTCGATCAAGAGGCAAACCGGATCGCTCCGCCATCCCAGGGTTCCTATGGTTATGGAATGGGGATGCATAGCCGCGGTCCAGGTCGGGGTAGCTGCTGCCGGTAATGGTCGGAGTTAAGGAGGAGGAGGGTTAACCCCCTCCTCCTTACTACTATCGGCTATTTCCAGGGGAGGATGTGTATTATGGAAAAAATAAGTGCTTACGGTCTATGGCCATTGGTTATCGGTAATTCTCTATTCATCCTGCTCTTTGCCTTTGGTTTTTTTCAACCTCACACCCGTCGGGATTGGCGAACCTTTGGCAGTTTCTCGGCGTTTATTATAGCCCTCTTTACGGAGATGTACGGTTTTCCGCTGACCATCTACCTTTTGTCAGGATGGCTTGGTAGCCGTTTCCCTCAGGTCGACTGGCTTTCCCACAACGCGGGGCACATTTTACAGACGATGCTAGGCTGGAAGGGCAATGCACATCTCGGTCCGCTCCACGTCATCAGCAATCTCCTGCTCATTGGGGGGTTCTTCCTGCTCGCCGCGTCGTGGAGAGTTCTCTTCAAAGCTCAAAAGAATAATGCCCTCGCTGTTACTGGACCGTATGCGATCATTAGACACCCACAGTACGTCGCGTTCATGTTGATTATGATTGCTTTCCTGATTCAATGGCCGACTCTGCTAACACTTGTGATGTTCCCCATTCTGGTTTGGACTTACGTGCGTCTTGCATTGAGGGAAGAAAGAGAGGTTTCGGCACAGTTCGGTGACCAGTACATCTGCTATGCCGAGAATATACCGCGCTTCTTCCCGCGCCTCTGGAGAAAGAAAAAACCTTTAGAGTATTCGGTGTCGATGGAGCATTAGGCGATCGCCGGCAAATAACTAAAATCTTGCTAAGGAGGGAGGAGGATTGTCTATGGGAAACGTGTTTATCATTTTAGGAGTAATAGTGCTGTTCTTCGTTCTGATGCGATTTGGCGGGAAGGGATGCTGCGGCGCAGGTCATTCTCAGACGCCTTCAGGTGACGGAAAAAAGGAAGAAAAAACAAAGCCAACTTGCCATTAACGACAGGGGGCGTTATAGCAAGAAGCCCGATCTGCAGTACGAAGGTAAGGTTTAATCAATTGCTCCTTGTATATCTTGGAAAATCAGCTTAGGATCAAGCGGCCTTTGGGTTTCGCCACCACCTCGGCGATGATGCGCGCATCCTTCACCCCTGCCTCGCGCAAGAAACGCAAGATGCCCTCTGCATCCTCTTCCGGTATGGCGATAAGCAACCCGCCGGAGGTCTGCGGATCGTAGAGGATATCGAGCAGGGAAGGGGGACAGCTTTTCGCCCCATCTACCTTGGGTGCATAGAATTCCTTATTGCGATGGGCCCCGCCGGGGACAAGCCCCATACCAGCATACTCCTCTGCCTTGGGCAGGATCGGTACGGCATCGAGAGAGATCCGGATCCCGATCTCGCCTTGGCCCAGCATCTCACAGAGATGGCCCAAGAGCCCAAAGCCGGTGACGTCTGTGCAGGCATGAACTTTGAATCCCTTCATCACCTCAGCCGCTTTGCGATTGAGCGCCGTCATAACCTCTATTGCTCGCTGCACCGCCTTTGGCGCAGCCATACCCCCCTTTTGGGCCGTATTGATGATACCCGTACCCAGGGGCTTGGTGAGGATGATCCGATCGCCGACCCGCGCACCCGTATTGGTCAGGACCGCGTCCGGGTGGATCAGGCCGGTTACTGACAGCCCGTACTTCAGCTCCTGATCCTCAATGGAGTGTCCGCCAACCAGGACCACCTCTGCCTCCCGCATCTTGTCCAGCCCTCCTTTAAGAATCTCCCGGAGGATCTCTATCTCCATCGACTTTATGGGGAAGGCCACCAGGTTCATGGCGGTGATGGGGACACCACCCATGGCATAGACGTCGCTCAAGGCATTGGCAGCCGCTATCTGGCCGAAGGTATAGGGATCATCCACGATGGGCGTGAAGAAATCGACGGTCTGCACCAGGGCCAGGTCATCCCTGATCTTGTAGACCCCGGCGTCGTCGATGTGCTCGATCCCCACGAGGAGGTTCGGGTCGCTCATCAGCGGCAGCCCGCACAGTGCCCGGTCCAGGTCCCCTGGACCCAGCTTGGAGGCTCAGCCAGCTCCTTTGACCGTGGTCGTGAGCCTGATCTGTTTTTTAGAGGTCATCCTGCTCCCTTGTTATACGTTGCCGGCGATCCTTACAACAGGGATTCATATTAGATCATGGATATCGTTAAATCAAATAGAAAAATCCGATGACACGAGGGACAAGGTGGGGCGTGCTGCTATACTATAATTCTCCATTTTGCCCTCCTCTCCCGCTGGCGGGAGAGGGCCAGGGTGAGGGTGGATATGATTTGTCCCCCTCACTGCCGCTTTGCGGCATCCCGTATTCCCCGATTTATGCAAAGCGGAGCGGGACTGCATCCTCTCCCCCGGGGGAGAGGAAAGAATTAATTGGACGTAGGACATCTGACCAAAGGGTCACCTCCGGCTGATTGCTGCTCAAAAATTCCGTGGCTTGGCCAGGATCTCCCGCACCTTGATCTGGAAGAAGTTGTTGGAGGAGTTGGCCCGGATGAGGGCAACGGTATCGGCCCCCCGGCCCGTGCCGGCGACGGCGATCACGTCCTCACAGGGGATCAGGCCGGCATCCACTGCCATGGCCACGATCTCCACGCAGACCTTCATCCCCTGCCCGAGCATCCTGAGGGTATTGGCCACCAGGTCCTGCTGGGAATAAGATTGCAGGGAGCGGATGGCCGTGCCGAGGTTCCGCAGGACCATGGTGCCGGTATAGACCGTGCCGCCCAGCTTCTCGATCTGGGACCTCTTGGCTTGATCAAATTCCTGCTCCCCTTCTTTGGAGAAACCGGTGTTGTGGCTCACTACGCAAAGCGCGATCCTCTTGCCCTGCAGGAGCTTGGCCGCCTTGAGTCCGGTATCACCCCACGTGGAGGCCACCACCATATGGCGGATACCTCGTTTTTCGGCCTCCTCAAGAGCGATCCTCAAGGCTTCCTGCGTATTCTGCTCCCCCGCCTTTGCGAAATACATGATGCACCTCCTGATCATAGAAAGAACATAAATCTATTCCAATACTTGCAAATTTAACCGATATTTACCCTCTGTAATATACAAGAGTCGTGCGTCAGACAACTTCTTCAAATCTCGCCTTGCCGTCCTTTCCCCTACGTTTCTGTATAAAACATTAAAGGGCGAAGTACTAAACAAATCTCCGAGGGCAAACGGCGTCAACTTATCTAATAATGTAATTAAGAGATCGTGCTGTCGCTGAGTTATTTCTTTCTTAGTTCTTAGAAAGGAATAATAGTCACGCAAAGCAAATGTCCGAATAAAGAATATAATTCGCCCTTTGATTTCATTTAACGACTCTATCACCCCCTTCAAGACAAACCCCACGAAGGGAGTTACATCATGTTCCTCGTTCTTTCTGGCTTTAGAGAATACCCAAAAATAATCATCCACGTTCCGGTAGTAAAAATTTGAAAGCATTATGGGCACATATTTTATGCCCGACAATCGCATCATGAATGCCTCAATGAGTCTCGCAACCCTGCCATTTCCATCACCGAAGGGATGAATAAGTCCGAAATGATAATGCGCTAAGGCAGCTCGCATAAGTGGTTCCAGCCCCAAAATTTCTTCACCATTAATCCATTGGCTAAATTCCCTCATGAGTGTTTGAATGTCAGCCAAAACTTTGGGGGGAGTATACACACCACCATGTTCAGTATCCCCAACCTTAACCAGATGATTTCGGTACTGCCCTGATAAGTTATATTCATGTTCTATGTCATGAGTTACAAGGGCGTGAATTTCTCTTATATGATCCTCCTCAAGTTTAAAAGAAGATACCGGAACTTGCCTTCCGCGAACAAACAAATCATATGCTGCTTTAAGATTCCGTATCTCCTTTTCAGCTCGTCCCATTTTTTGGTTTCCTGCGGGTTGAGCAATAATCTGTTCAACTTTTTCCTCCGTCAATGGGTTACCTTCCAAAGCTGCTGTGCCAAAAATAGATCGGCGGATGAGCTCTTCTTCAAGCTGGGCGGAAAGTTCCGGCAATATAGGCAGATCCCTGACGGTTTCATAAAGAATCCTTGACTGCAGAAAAAGAGGCGATAATTCGCTTTCATTACATTTCCGGCTAAATACAAAATTACCGGATTTAAAAGTGGGCACCTTTTTGACTAAATTGTTGTCCATTTTTTTGTCAATTAATAATTCTATAGTTACTTATAGTTAAGTAACATTAAACAGTTTTTTTGTCAATGTATTTGTCAGATTAAATTTCCCAAAACGCCACAAATTATGTACGATTAGTAAAAAATAATTATATAAAACCTCAAGTATCACTATTTGGCGGCAACTTCAGCACCGCTTGCCAGTCCGATTGCCAAGGGGTAGCAAAGCTGTTAAGATCCTCATGAAAATGGAGTGAGTGATGGGCCCGCGAGAAGTAACAAAAGATATCTACCTCATCGGAGGTGCAGATATCACCGACCCCAGGGACAGTGCGATTTATCTTTTGAATCTAGGCGATCTCGTCATGATAGACGCCGGCGCAGGGGCGAGCTACGACGAGATCGTCCTCAACATCGAACGGCTCGGCCTTGACCCGACCAAGCTCACGGCCATCTGCCTCACCCACTGCCACATCGATCACATCGGCGGGGCTCCCAGGTTCCGCGAGGCGTTTGGCTGTCGGATCATCATGCATCGCCTCGACGCCGAACCGGTGGAGCAAGGGGACGGCAGGATGACGGCAGCCACCTGGTACAACCTGCGCTTTCCCCCCATGCCCGTGGACGTCAAGCTCAAAAACGAGGAAGAACGCCTTCGCTTTGGCAACCAGGAGCTTGCCTTCCTTCACACCCCCGGCCACACCCCTGGTTCTCTCTCGGTCTATCTGGATCGTGGAGGCACGAGGGTTCTGTTCGGCCAGGATATCCACGGGCCGTTCTCAGAAGAGTTCCGTTCCGACCTCGCGGCCTGGCGCAGGTCCATGGAGAAGCTCCTGGCCCTGGAGGCGGACATCCTCTGCGAGGGGCACTTCGGCGTCTTTCAGCCCAAAGAGCGCGTGGCAGCCTATATCGAGCACTATATGTGGCAATATGGGGAGCAAAGCTAGCTGAGACTAATACGGCGGACAGCGCGGAGACCGCCGACATGAGGGAGAGGATCAATTGGGACCGGAAGAACATTATCGCAGGCTGGAGCGCATGTACGCCTCGGCGCCCGTCAATAAATACTTCGCCCCCTCCATGCACGTGAGCGAGGCCAAGGCCGACGTCACCATCCAGGTGCGGCCCGATTTCTTCCACGCCGCGCATGCCGTGCATGGCGTTCTGTACTTCAAGTTGCTCGACGACGCCGCCTTTTTCGCCGTCAATTCCGTGGTCCGCGACGTGTTCGTGCTCACCGTATCCTTCAACATCTATCTGACGCGACCGGTATCAGCGGGAGAATTGAAGGCAAGCGGCCGTGTCGTCCATCGTTCGCGGCGCCTCTTCCTTGCGGAATCGGAATTAGTAAATGGCGAGGGCCAGGAAGTTGCGCGCGGCAGCGGCGTCTTCATGCCGAGCACGATTGCACTGTCGCCTGAATTGGGCTATGTATGAAACAGGAGGGCATATTCTATGGACTTGATAGGGAGGCCAGGGATTGATAGAATAGGTCTGAGAGGAAAATAGCATGGCAAAAGAAGTCTATCGGAAATTACAGAAACAATTGGATCAGTATTCAGTCGGCTTTCCCGCCACCGCTTCCGGCGTGGAGATCCGGATACTCGAAAAGCTCTTCACCGAAGAAGAAGCCGAGATTTCACTCCACTTAAGCATGGGGCTGGAGCCGCCGGAGTCAATAGCCGAGCGGACCAAACGCGATGCCAAGGCCGTGGCGGCCCTGCTCGATCGTATGGCAAATAAAGGCCTTCTCTTCCGTTGGTGTCGTAATGACACCGTAAAGTACGGGGCCATACCATTCGTCATCGGCATCTATGAATACCAGCTCAAGTCTATGGACAGAGAGCTTGCCCAGATGGCTGAGGGTTACCTGGCGGAGGTACTCGGCAAAAACATGACGGGACTCAAACCGTCCCTCTTGTTGCGGACCATACCGATCAACCGCTCCGTGGTGGTCGCCCACCCTGTGGCCACCTACGAAGACTCCCGTGAGATCGTCAAGAAGCAGAAAATGATCGCCGTGGCGAATTGCATCTGCCGGGTCCAACAGGGCTTGATCGGCCACCGCTGCGAAAAGCCCCAGGAGGTCTGCTTCAGCTTCGGCTCATCTGCCCGCTATTACATCGAACTCGGCATGGGCCGTCAGGTCTCTACCGAAGAGGCGCTTGCGATACTGGATCGGTGCGAGGAGGCGGGCCTCGTGACCCAGCCCTTCAACGTCATAAATCCAGGCGGCATGTGCAACTGCTGCGGGGACTGCTGTGGCGTGCTTCGGGTAATCAAAAAACACCCTCGTCCAATCGAGATGGTTGTATCGAACTATTATGCCGCCGTGGACACCGACGAGTGCACAGGCTGTGAGACCTGCCTGGAGCGGTGTCAGATGGGGGCAATCACTATCGGCGAGGACGATGTGGCCGAAATAAATTTGGACCGCTGTATCGGCTGCGGCCTCTGTGTAACCACCTGCCCCACCGCAGCCATACGACTAGAACTCAAACCCGAAGGCCAGCGCTACACCCCGCCGGCAAAGGGTCAAGAATTATTCGAACAAATGGCACAGAAGCGCGGCAAATCACTCATTCCCTTTACCATGGCCGAATAAAGGAAATAGCCAGTCTCCTTCTGACAAGTCGCGCTACGATGGCTCTTTCCCCCTGCGATTGATCGCGTAGTCACCCGGGTTGCCGATGAAAGGCAGCGCCAACAACCATAATAAGGTCAGCCTGCGCTGATCACGAAATTGCGAGAGGCCGATGGTCATGCCTTCATGCCCGGCAGCAGGCTGGTCGCGATAGGTGCCGAGCAGGCGATCCCACCACGAAAAGTTGAACCCAAAATTACTATTGGTCTCTCGTATGATCACTGAATGATGGACGCGATGCATGTCCGGCGTGACCACGAAGAGACGCAGTCTCCGGTCGATGATTGTAAGGAGACGAACATTGCCATGGTTAAACATGGATGTACCATTGAGGAGGATCTCGAAGATAAGCACGGCCAACGCCGGCGGTCCTATCAAGGCCACCGTCGAGAGCTTTATCCCCATGGAAATGATCATTTCCATCGGATGGAACCGCAGTCCCGTCGTCACGTCGATATCCAGGTCGGCGTGGTGCATCATGTGGAAACGCCATAAGAGCGGAACCGTATGGAACATCACATGTTGAAGATAGATGACTAAATCAAGCACGATGACTGCCGCCGCTACTTCAAGCCAGTACGGCAGGATAAGATTGTTTAATAGTCCCCAGCCGTTTTTCTGAGCCAGCAAGGCCATACCCACCGGCAAAAAAGGAGACACCGCGCGCACTACCACGGGGTTAAGAAGGGTAATGCCCAGGTTATTCAGCCAGCGAGTGGTCTTGGAGGTGGCTAAGGAGCGGCGCGGCGACACCAGTTCCCAAACAGCCATGAAGGCAAAGATGCCGAAGAAAAAAGTGAGACGAATAACGGTCTCATCGTGCATGTTATCTCTGCAAACTTCGGAAAATGCGATTTTTTGCAATAATTAATAGACCGTGAGGCTTTCCGCTATACGCCGTCACCGCCGCTTTACCATCATGCAATCGATGCAAAAAATTAGGGAAACGCGTGTCACGTCGCGCATACCCTTTACCATGGCAACAATAACAGTCTTGATGTCTCACTTCCTCTGTGTGAATGCTTGCTAGCCTTGGGCTAACTGTTCGATCACCCTTCTCAATTTTTCCGAGACCTCCCGGGCGATCACTTTCAACTCCCGGTTTTGGATTACCTCGAGGGCGGCAACGGGATTGATAGCTGCAACATATGCCTTGCTGTCGTCGGTTTCATAGACGATGACATTGCACGGCAACAGGAGGCCGACGTCCAAATCGGCTTGCAAAGATCGGTAGGCATAGGGAGGGTTACATGCCCCCAATATGACATACCTTCTGAATTCTTTGCCCAGCTTCTTCTTCAAGGTCTCCTTTACATCGATCTCTGTCAGCACCCCGAAGCCGGCTTCTCTCAAGGCATCCCGCACCTGAGTGACTGCATCTTCATATGATGCATCCAAGACAGTGCTAAAGGCATATTTTTTTGTTTCCCCCATGAATACTCCTTTGTTCTAGAGATAATACCGCTCAATTATTATTCATGGAAGTGTTTTAGAGCAGATGCTTCTTTTTTTGATCGAACTCCTTCTTGTCGATCTCTCCCGCGGCATACCTGCGCTTGAGAATATCCAAGGCTGATTCCCCTGATCCGCCCCCGCCTCGCGTCGATTGCACCAGCCACCTGATCAGAAAAACGATCCCAATAACCACAGCGATCCAAAAGATTACCATAAAGATACCTCCAAACCCATATCCCCCCATCATCCACGGCCCATGCCCCCATCCGCCATACCCGCCCATTTGGGCAAAGGCGGTGCGAGCAGTGGAAATAATCAACCCAAACAAAGAACCCATGATGAATGGTAATATCCTTTTCATATTCATGCTCCTTTCTTGACCGAGGTTATCCAGAGGTATGCCGCCTCTGGATACCTCTGGTTGATTGTTAAGTTAATATACGGACCTCATCCAACCTGTTTGCTTGTCCACCAGAATCTTGTCCACCAGGGAATCGTTTTTGGTCACGATCTCGGCCTCAAAGTAGTAGTCTTTCTCCGTGATCTTCCCCAATTTCAGGTTGGGATTACGCGTCGATTGCAAGTAGTTCTCCAAGATCGCCTTGACGTCCTTCTCCGTCAAGGGCTTGCGCTCTTGCTGATACTGAGGTCCGTACCCCTGCCCCATCATGCCGGAACCCATGCCACGCCCCATCATGCCGGAACCCATGCCGTAACCGTAATGAGCTCCCGGGCCCCTGCCCGGTCCCCTCTGCGCCGAGCGCATCCCGCCCGTATTCTTGTCCACGATAATCGTATCCACTACGACCTTATTCTTTCCCAGGATCTCGGCCTCAAATGAGCCATCCTTCTCTGCGATCTTACCCAGCTTCAGATCGGGGTTGTGCAGCGACTGTATGTAATTTTCCACCATCGTCTCGGCGTCTTTCTTCTGCAAAGGCTTCTCCAGCGGCTGATACTGAGGTCCATATCCCGGACCCATCATGCCGCGGCCCATGCCGTAGCCAGGACACCTCGTTTCGTAGCCTTCACCCGGGCCCAAGTAACTCCCACAATAGGGGCAGTACTGTTGTCCTCCATACCCTCCCCCTCCCATCATGCCGGGGCCCATGCCAGAACCATAGCCGTAGCCAGGACCCATCATCCCAGGTCCCATCTGGGCCAATCCCCCCAGGGCAAAGAATAAGAGGAGCCCCAAAGCGATTACCAACGCTATAATAAGTAATGACCTTTTCATAATAAACCCTCCTTTTTCTACAGCAAAATAGTATTATAGTATTATGGTATAAACTTCCTCATCCGCACAGAGTCAAAAAGTGCCTCACATCGCCTTCTTCTTTCCTTCTTCTGGTTCATTTTCGATCGAAAAGCAGCAACTGCCTCCCGCTCTTCTCCCATGCCCTCATGCCGCCCTGAAAGTTAAATACCTTCGTGTACCCCATGCTGACCAGCTTCTCCGCGGCAATCGTACCCATAGGTCCGGTTCTGCAGTAGACGACGATCTTGGCATCCTTTTGCCGCGGGAGTTTTTCTTTGTACTGATCGATCGCATTATAAGGGATAAAGAGATCGGTTAATGGAATCTCTCCTTCATAGGGAATGTGAACGTTGATCAGAACGAAATCCTTCTTTTTCAACATCTCCACGAACTGATCTACCGAAAGATTTACATAGCCTTTCTGGCCCATGGACCAGCTGGGAAGCAAAAGCAAAGCGATACATCCGACAAAAATCAGGAGTGCCGACAAAAAATGATTGCGATTTCCCTTTTTCATAGTGCCGCCTTTTGCCATTTGAATTTGGAAATTGCCCGGAGCTATCTCTTTTTTTCTTTAATAAACCTCTCAGGGTCTTTCGCAAACCGTTCCTTGCACCCAACGGCGCAAAAATAATACTTCTTGCCTTTGTAGTCGTACTGCGCCGGCGCCTTCTTCTCATCCACCTCCATGCCGCATACCGGATCAATGGCCATAGCCTTCACCTCCTTTTTTTTCTTTGTTGATGCGATGGACCTGCTGCATCTTTTTATCCCATTCAAGGAATGGGATAAAAATCTCGGCTTCAGTTAGATTTTCTTGCTCAGAAAATAAAACCTCTTGATCTCCTCTCCCCAGTGGGGAGAGGATGAAGCCCCGCACCGCTTTTCATAAATCAGGGAATACGGGATGACGCAAAGCGGCAGTGAGGGGGACAAATCATATCCACTGGCCAAAGGGCCACCTTCGGCCTCACCCCTGCCCTCTCCCGCCAGCGGGAGAGGGAGATTAAAAAGAAGGCATATTTTCATCGTTCGTAAGTGACGCTCCTTCAAATGGCATTTTTTTCGTTACTTCTGTGCCGCGATCGCTGGCGGCTTGAACCTCCGCAGGCGCAAGGCATTGGTCACGACCGTAACCGACGAGAGCCCCATGGCCCCGGCGGCGAAGATGGGGTTGAGCAGGATCCCGAAAAACGGAAACAGGACGCCGGCAGCCACGGGGATCAGGATCGTATTGTAAGCAAAGGCCCAAAACAGGTTCTGCTTGATATTGCGGATGGTGGCCTTGCTCAAGGCGATGGCGGTAACCACGCCCTTGAGTTCACCGCTGATCAAGGTGATGTCGGCAGACTCCATGGCAACATCGGTTCCGGTCCCGATGGCAATCCCCACATCGGCCTGGGCCAAGGCAGGGGCATCGTTGATCCCGTCGCCCACCATGCCCACCCGCTTCCCTTCGGCCTGGAGTTTTTTCACCTCGCCGGCCTTGGCCTCCGGCAGAACCTCGGCCAAGACGCGGTCGATACCTATCTGTTGGGCAATGGCATCGGCGGTCCTCTTGTTATCCCCGGTCACCATGATCACCTCAAGCCCCAGTTGATGGAGGGCATCGATCGCTGCCATGGAATCCGCCTTCAGGGTATCGGCCACGGCGATAATACCTGCAGGCCTGCCATCCACTGCCATAAACATAGGGGTCTTTCCTTTTTGGGAGAAGGCCGTGTCCTTCCCCTTAATCTTATCGATAGGCACCCCCTGCTCCTTCATCAGCTTCATATTCCCCAATAAGATCTTCCGCCCTCCGATGGTCGCCTCAATGCCCAGGCCGGGGATCGCCTTAAAATCAGTGGGCTCTTTCAGTTTTAACCCCTGCTCGTGTGCCCGCCGGACAATAGCCTCGCCCAGGGGATGCTCTGACCCCCGCTCGGCTGAAGCCGCCATCTGCAGGATCTCTGCTGCCTTGAAACCGTCGGTTTCCACGATATCGGTGATTGAAGGCTCCCCCTTGGTGATGGTCCCCGTCTTATCCAGGATAATGGCGTCGAGCTTGTGGGCCGTCTCCAAGGCCTCCCCGCCCCTGATGAGGACCCCCTGCTCCGCCCCCTTGCCTGTTCCCACCATAATGGAGGTGGGGGTGGCGAGCCCCATGGCGCAAGGACAGGCGATGATCATCACCGCCACGAAGTTAAGCACCGCGTAGGTGAGCGCCGGTTGAGGCCCAAAGAAGTACCATATGATAAAGGTCAAGACAGCCGCTCCGATCACCGCGGGCACGAAGTAGCTGGCGATGACATCGGCCATCCTGGCGATGGGGGGCTTGGACCCCTGGGCCTCCTCCACCATCCGGATGATCTGGGCGAGCATGGTTTCCTTGCCGACCTTGGTGGCCCTGAACTTGAACGAGCCCGTCTTGTTGATGGTGGCCCCGATGACCTCGGCCCCGGCCTGTTTTTCCACGGGGATCGACTCCCCGGTCACCATCGATTCGTCCACGGCGGAATAGCCTTCCAGCACTACCCCGTCGACGGGGATCCGTTCCCCCGGCCTCACCATGACCAGATCGCCGATCTGGACATCGCCCACCGGGATCTCTAGCTCCTTGCCGTCGCGAATTACGATAGCCGTCTTCGGCTGCAGGCCGATCAATTTCTTGATGGCCTCCGACGTCTGCCCTTTGGCCCTGGCCTCCAAGAGGCGCCCCAGGAGGATGAGGACGATGATGGCCCCTGCCGTGTCAAAGTAGACCTCGGCAGCGAGACCCTTGGCGGCAAACAGCGACGGGAAAAAGGTAGCCGCGACACTATAAAGGTAGGCCGCGCTGGTCCCCACGGCAATCAGGGTATTCATGTCGGTGGTCTTGTGCCGTGCTGCTGCCCACGCGCCGCGGTAGAACTGCCACCCGACCCAAAATTGTACCGGCGTTTGCAGGATGAGCTGGATGAGAAAGTTGGTCTGCCTGTCGAGGGCAAGGAGGTGGGAAAGGCCGATCATATGCAGATTGCCGAGCAAGAAGATGGGGACTACCAGGACGAGGCCGATGATAAATTTTTGTCTCAGTCTCTTGAGCTCGGCCTCCCTTGCTGCCCGCTCCTGCTCGACGACATCTGCCCCCTCCTCGGCCTCCAGAAGCTCATAGCCGGCGTCGTATACCGCCTTGGCGAGATCCTTGACGGTCACTTGACCCGGAATATAATCTACCGTCGCCTTTTCCGTGGCAAAATTGACGCCGGCCTTTACAACCCCGGGGACGTTTTTCAAGGCCGTTTGCACCTTTTCCACACACGAGGCGCACGACATCCCTCGGATGGGGACCGTTATCCGCTCCACCCCGGCCTCATATCCCAAATCTTTTACGGTCTTGGTCAGATCCCCGAGGGCAACGTGTTCGGGGTCGAAGGTGACGGTTGCTTTCTCCGTGGCGAAGTTAACGTTGGCATCAGTAACGCCCTCCACCTGGGAGAGACCCTTCTCGATATTGACGGCACAGCTGGCACAGCTCATCCCCCTGATGGGAAGGATTACCCGTTGGCCGCTCCCCTTGCGTGCGCCTTGAACGGCCTTCTGATCTGCTTGAGCGGTGTGCTGCTCGGATGTCCCTTGGAGATATTTTTCCGGTGATTGGTCGAATCGCTCTTTGCAGCTCTGGGCGCAAAAATAATAGGTCTTTCCCTTATATTTGCTGGTGGCTGCTGCCTGCTTTTCGCCGACTGCCATGCCGCAGACTGGGTCTTTCTGCATTGTCTTACCTCTCTTACTTTAAAATGATTATTGCATCCACGAACAGCTCATATTCCTCATCTTCATTCAGATCATGGACGAGGATCTTCTCCACTTCCTCGCTCCCCCTGATCTCCAGGGGCTCGGATTCATAGATAATTTTAATATCCGATTGTTTTATTGCTTTCGCCAAACCGGTATCAGTTGATGAGATAACCTTTGCAGGAGTAAGCATGATTACCCTGCCGGTATGCTTGGTCAATTCGAGCGCCGTCTCCAGGGACTTATTCCCTCTGTCCAATACCATCACCCTCTTATCTTTAAAGAGAGACAAATCGTCGACGGTATAATATACGCCTTTCAAGAATTTCTTCTCCCCGACAATCTCTTTCGCTGGTCCTTTGGTCGCACGAACAACCGGGAGGGGTACCTTTCCCTTTTTTTGACCTCGATAATTTTTAATCGCCTCGTGAAGGGCGTCGGCAGCGAGATTGGAACAATGCATCTTGATCGGCGGCAATCCCTCCAATGCATCGGCAACATCTTGCCGGTTGACCTTCAAGGCCTCATCCAGGGTCTTCCCTTTGACCATCTCGGTGATCATGCTGCTGGTGGCGATGGCGGAGCCGCATCCAAAGGTCTGAAACTTTATATCGGCTATTTTGTCATCTGCAACCTTTATATACATCTTCATCAAGTCCCCGCATACGGGATTTCCGACCTCTCCCCATGCCACATTTTCACCCTCGAGGGTCCCGACATTGCGCGGATTCCTGAAATGATCCAACACCTTCTCCGAATATTGCGTGGATTTCATGTGGCCATCTCCTCTGCTTTATATAAGGGCGACAATTTTCTTAACCGCTCAACGATGGGGGGCAGGACCTCTATGACCCTGTCCACGTCCGCTTCTGTATTAAACCTGCCGAAGGTAAACTCCAGAGAGCCATGCGCCTCCTCATGCAATAGCCCTGTAGAGATCAGTGTGTGCGAGGGTTCCAAGGTCTTCGATGAACAGGCAGAACCCGTCGCTGCGGAGACGCCCTCGTCTCTTAAGGCCAAGATCAATGATTCTCCCTCGATAGCCTCGAATCGGATATGAGCGTTATTGGCCAGCCTGTCAGCCGGATGCCCGTTGAGATGGCTCTTAGGGATGCGTGCCAATATATTCTTAATCAATTTATCACGATAACTAACTAACCGCTTTATCTCTTCCGTCATCTCTTGGCGCATAATCTCGACGGCCTTGCTCATGCCGACGATGCCGGCGATGTTCTCTGTCCCGGATCGCAGACCGCGCTCCTGCCCGCCGCCGATGATCAAGGGATTAAGCTTCATCCCTTTTCTCGCATATAAAATCCCCAGGCCCTGTGGGCCGTAGATATCATTGGAGGAGAGAGTGAGAAGATCAATCCGATCCCTCTTCACATCTAAAGGGACAAGGCCTTCAGCGGCGACGGCATCCGAATGAAAGGCAATCCCCTTCTCTCTGGCCAACGCGCCCACCTCCGCGATGGGCTGGATCGTCCCGATCTCGTTGCTGGCATAGCCGATGGAGATTAATATGGTTTGCGGCGTTATCCTCGATGCAAGTTTTTGCATATTGATCTTGCCGTATTGGTCAACAGGCACCTTGGCAACCTTAAACCCATTTTTCTCCAGGTACTTGGCGATATTGTGTATGGATATATGTTCGACCTCGGAGATGATGATGTGATCTCCCTTATCTCTATTGCGCGTAACATAGCCGATAAGGGCCAAATTATTCGCTTCCGTAGCGCCGGAGGTGAATATAATCTCCTCCGGCTCCGCATCGATAAAGCCGGCAATCGTTTTCCTGCACTCCTCCAATATCTCCGTCGCCTCATCACCCTCCCCGTGCAAGGAAGAAGGATTACCGAATCGCTCCCGGAAATAGGGCATCATCGCCTCAACAACACGAGGATCCACTGGCTTCGATGATTGGTAATCAAGATAGCTGCCTATTGCCATACCCACGTTTCTCGCTCTTTTTGAGCGGGGCGTGATGGACCATCGTGCCGGCCCTCTCACGCACCGCTCGCATCAAACGCTCACACCGCTAGAACCACTCGGTCCCATCGGCATCCAGGACAAGGTCGTTCAGGGTCCCTGCCCCCACGATCTTGACGCCGGGGATCAAGGAAACCTTATCCCAGCCGAGCATCTGCTTGGAGGCCTCGCAGACATAGATGGGTATTCCCATGCCGAGCGTCTTGTTGATCATCTCCAGCACGCTCGGGAAGGTACCCAGCTTGATCTTTTCCGCTGCCCCAGGCAGCAATATCTTCAATCCCTGCCCCAGATAATAGACCTGGGCGTCGATATCCATTGCCTTGGCTGTTTGCGCCAACACTAAAGGAGAATATTGCCTCTCCGGATTGTCACTCGTTTGCACAAAGAGAAGAGTCTTTTTCTTGGCCATGGCACACCTCCTATTTCATCTTTTTTATTAAAAACCGCAGCCGGCCCGCGTCGTTTTCGAATGCAAGCACTTCATGACCGGTCCGCTTGGCAAATCGTTTCAAGTCTTCCTCCGCAGCCGGGTCATCTGACAGGACCTCCAAGATATCCCCTACGGCGATGCTATCGATCTGCTCCCGCGTTTGAAACAAGGGCTCAGGGCAAAATAGACCTATACAATCCAGTGTCTTTTTCGGTATAACAGCTTCTGCCACGCCCCATCACCCCTTTCGCTATCTCTATCCTTCATTTAACTATAACCACTTTACTCACTATTCCAAGCCCGGGCCCCTTTTTTCGCCTGGTTATGCCAGTTGTCGGACCTGTTCGAAAAAACCGCAGTCTAGATCGATTGCGCGACCTTGCGAACAGCGACGAGCACCGGGTCCGCTACCGGAGAATAGGGAGGGGCATAGCTGAGATCCAGGTTGCCCATCTCCTGCACGGTGAGCCCTGCGTGCAGGGCAGTAGCCAGGATATCGATCCTTTTGGCCGCCCCTTCTAGGCCCACGATCTGTCCGCCCAGGAGCCGGCCGCTTTTCTTCTCTGCAAGGGCCTTCACCGTGATCCTGCTGGCACCTGGATAGTAACCCACCCGCGTTCTGCTTTCGATCCGCGCGCTGACGTATTCCCAGCCGAGCTGTTGGAGCTCCCTTTCCTGGAGGCCGGTGCGGGCTACCTCCACGTCGCAGATCTTGCTCACCGCCGTCCCCACCACGCCGGGAAAGACGGCAGAGCCGCCGCCGATGTTGACGCCTGCCACGTGTCCCTGTTTATTGGCAACAGTCGCCAGAGCGACGTAAAATGGCCTACGGCTTACCAGGTGAAAGGACTGGGCACAGTCACCCGCAGCCCAGACACCCGTCACGTTGGTTTGTTGCCTCTCGTTCACGGCGATGGCGCCCTTCTCGCCGAGCTCAATGCCGCTCTCTTTCGCCAAGGCAGCATTAGGTCGAACCCCCATACCCAGGATCACCATATCGGTGGGCAGGGTGCGCTTGTCCGTCACCACGGCCTGCACCCTGCCTTTGCCGACCTCAAAACTTTGCAGGGATTCTTCCCTATACAAGGTGACGCCGACCGCCATCAATGCCTCGGAGACCAAAGCGCCCATGTCCGGGTCCAGGGTGACCATCACCTGTGGAGCCCGCTCGACCAGGGAGACCTCCAGACCGCGCCGGACCAATGCCTCCGCCATCTCCAGGCCGATATAGCCCCCGCCGATGATGACGGCGCGTTTCGGCCCTTGCTGATCCACCACCTGGCGCACCTCGATGCCGCTCTGCAGGGTATTCACCCCGTAAATCCCTTGGGCATCGACGCCCGGCACGTCCGGTCGAATGGGAAGGGCACCCGTTGCGATCAGGAGTTGATCAAACGATTCCCACCATTCCTTTGCCGCGTCCAGTTTGCGCACATGGACGCGCCGTCCTTTCAAATCGATCTCCGTCACCTCGTGCAGGATACGGGCATCGATATCGCGTTCCTTCCGGAAGGTCTCGGGAGTCACGGCAACGAGCGATTGTACATCGTCGACTACCCGGCCGACGTA
>Ga0299915_10000299_pt1 | contig 39001 bp, 28 predicted proteins | sample RVTome_13_FD_200263 | JGI IMG/M metagenome (GOLD analysis project Ga0299915, IMG submission 200263) | Soil microbial communities from uranium-contaminated site in the Upper Colorado River Basin, Wyoming, United States - RVT92D227 (version 2) ...
CTGCCGCGCCTTGTCCCAGTTGTCAACGGCGGAAAAGGCGTTGTCCATCAAGGTGTAACCAATCCGCTTCTTGTCCAGTTGCGCTGCGAGCCAACTGTGGCCGTTGAGTTAGCGCTTATGGGCTGAAGCCTTTGTTCACGCAGGGCACATGCGATAGTCAGGGCATGCGGGGACGGAATTCACCGTCATGCGTCCGGTTCCTCCCGGTCTCTATTCAGCAGTTCAAGGGAGATCCCGGCGCGCAGTTTCACGGGTGAAACCGGCAACGGCTGCTTCTTAATGGCAGGAAGTGATACCAATCCCGCTTCGGCCCATTCCATTGGTGTCTGACGGCACGTTTTGGGTGCCGGAAGGCACTAAATCTAGGCTGGTTTATATCGAATGACTACAAAGCTGTCAGCAATCAGCTGTCAGCAATCAGCTATCAGCAATCAGCTCGCGCGAATCGAGGAAACGCGGTGTTCCATGGTAAGAGAGCTGACAGCTGATAGCTGACGGCTGAAAGCTTGAGGCCTTTACTCATCTGATATTCGTGCCGCATGCATAAGGGACTTGTTTGGTTCCGGCTTGTCCGGGTTGGGAGAGGGTTCGCAACCTCACCGGCAGCGCTCCGCGCGTATGGTTCGTGCAGCTCGGCTACGATGCTGTTCCGGTCAGTGACAAACACCCCGGCGCCGCTGCGGACTTCTCGCAAGTAGGAGCTCAGATTGTTCTTCAGTTCCCTGATGCCGACTGTTTTCAGACGTTTCATGAAAAGCATAGTAGCTACCAGTAGCCACCTTGTCAATCCAATCGACAGCAGGTTCCATGCATGGCACTTGGGCCGAGGCCGCGCTCGTATTTGCCTATAACCCGTGCCAAGAGGTAGGAGGCGGTAGCAATTCCATTTTGCTGTCTGCTCTTCTGAATCTATATTGGTAACCGATATAAAATAGTATGGAGCTAGATCATCAGCCAAAAATCAGATTGCAATCTCGTGAGGCGCGAGAGCTCACAGAGCCGCGACCGTTAGGGAGCGGGTGCGGTAATGGAGACGCCGGCAAGGCATCCGCTCCCTTACGGTCGCGGATCTGTAAGGCGTGGCAGGAGTTGACAGGAAGACCATTGCCGGGTTTTGCCCGGACCGGGACTTGAGTCCGTTAGAGCGAAGCGACTGCCTTGAATCAGTAAGGTATTCACTCCCTCTTGGAGAGGTGACCATGCAGGCAAAGCAGGCACGTAGCCGGCAAAGCGGAAAGCTTCGCATCGGCGACGATTGGAACGCGATCACCATCATCGCTCTGTCACAGCAGAGCCCGCTCAAGGCCGTTGCGGAGCTTGTCGAAAACAGCATCGATGCTCGCGCCGGCAGCATCGTGATCACGCGGGGCAAGGAGAGAGGGCAGCACTACCTGCGCATCCGGGACGACGGCGCGGGCATCCCGCGGGACGACGGCGGCCTCCCCGATTTTCAGTATGTGGCGACGCACATCTGCGACTCCCTCAAGCGGCGCCTGAAACATGAAGACCGTGCAGGAGTCCAGGGGGAATTCGGCATCGGGCTCCTCAGTTTCTGGACGCTGGGGGAAGGGCTGGCGCTGACCTCCGCCGGGGCCGACAACCGCACCTATGAAATGCGCATGGGCAAGGGAGATCCGCGCTACACCATTACCGAGCGCAGGCGCCTGTTCCCCGAGAAGGGGACCGAGGTGGTCGTTCAGCCGCTGCTGGCCGGCATCCGCAATCTCAGCGGCGAGAAAATCCAGTGGTACCTGGCGTCGGAATTGCGCGACCGCATCAAGCGGACGGGAGTGCGGATCGAGGTGATCGACCGCCAAGCGCGCACGCAGCACGTGGTGGTGCCGCGCGAGTTCTCGGGCAGACTGCTGCATCAGCTCCCGGCGGTCGAAACCGAATGGGGGGAGGTGTATCTGGAGCTCTACCTGGACGACCCAGAGCCGGAGAACCGTGCCGGCCTGTACCGGCACGGCACGCGGGTGCTCGAAGACATCGCGCTTCTGGATGCTTTCCAGCGCGCCCCGTGGAATTCCGGCTGCCTTCAGGGGATCATCGATGCTCCGTTTCTCACACTCACTCCCGGCACGCGCACCGGGATCCTGCAGGATGAGCGGTTCGTCGCCCTGTGCTTGGCCCTGGAACCTGCGGAGGCATTGCTGAACCAGGCGATCGAAGAGCAAAAACGCGCCGCCGAAGAGCAGGCGAGCAAAGAAATCCTGCGCTCGATCCACCGCGCCTTCCGCGAGGCGCTGCTGGTTTTGCCTGCCGAGGAATACGACTGGTTCCAGATCGCCGACGGCAAGGACGAAGGCCCCCAGGCCCGGCAAAGAGCAGGCCTCCCGTTGGCCGAGCAGGGAGATCACGGGGCTAAGGCCGGCGAAGAGGGAATTGCGCAACAGCGGGAGTTTTTCGAGTTTCCTGGCCCCCTGTTCAGCGTAGTCATTTCTCCTGCTGCATGCACCGTGCCTGTGGGAGAAACGAAGAATCTGCGCGCCATACCGCGCGACCGCAAACGCAGGCATGTGGAGGAAAACCTGGTCTATGCTTGGGAAATCATTGAGGGGGCGGGCGAACTCTCGGAGACCGGTTCGGAAATTGCTGTCTTCTGCGCGCCGCAGGAGCCGGGACTTACGCGGCTGGGGCTGCTGGTGCGGCAGGGGGAAACGGAGTGCCGGGCGGAGGCCCTGATCACGGTGACGGATGCGCTGGTGCCGGACCTGCCGAAATCCTCGCGGGGACGCCAGGGCCTGCCCGCCTACACATTCGGGCGCGCTCCCGGCGAGCTGTGGCGCTCGCGATACGAAGAAGCAAGGAACCTGATCGTCATCAACAACGCCCATCGGGATTTTGTGTACGCGTCGCGCAGCCGGGCGCTCAAGCTCCGTTACATCTGCCGCCTGTACGTGAAGGAGCTGGTGCGCAGCAATTTCCCCGGCCTGGCCGCCGAGCAGCTGCTCGAACGCATGGTGGAGCTTTCACTCTACACCGAGGAACATCTCAAGTAGCGCCAGCGGCTGCGACGGAACGCGGTTGTCATGGGCGAGGCTTCCATGCGCGCGAGTTCTTCGCGCGTGTAGCGGAACAAGTCCAATCCGACGGGAAAGGCTCCAGGCAAGAAATCGGCGATTCGATCCCAGACAGGCTTGTGTGCGCTGCGGAGAACAATAAGGACGTCGATGTCGCTGCCGGGCGCATAGTTTCCATCGGCAAATTATCTTCCCCCCATCGACTTCGATCTCCCCGTCTTCGTTGCGCGTCACAATCGTGCCGGATTCCAAACCCAGCTCAGTTATGGCCTCGCTCAAGGCCGTAACTTCCCGTTTCCTGAATTGCGCATTGGCCATCGATTCGCAGACCTGAACCAGCAGACGGGATCGGTCCCGCAACTGCGCAATGAAGTCCACCTCCAGGCCGTTTTTCGTCTTGCAGTAGAAGATATCGCGTGCAACGTGCCGAAGAGCCGTGAATACGAGATTCTCCAGAAGATGCCCGGCGTTGACGAGAATCCCTGAAGCCACGGAAGTGACCATGGCATGATCGACGCAATAGATTTTTTTCGGACTGGCCTTGCTGCGGGCCAGGGACGCATCGAATATTCGCACCGTGAAGCTGATCCGGACAAGGGCGCGCCAGCCAGCAACGGCCAAAATTGTGGATATTGCCGCAGGCGCGTGCTACCTTCAGCGCGCTCCCTTGAGCAACGAAACAATGATGTTCTGTTTTCCCGAGGTTTCAGCATGAAAAAAGCACTTATCCTCCTTGCCGCTGCGATCGCCTGCGTCTCATTCGCCGCACAGCAGCCGCAGCCGGACGAGCGCTTCGACCGGGCCTACGATGCCTGGTGCGCCGGCGACTACATCCCGGCCCTCGAAGGCTTCGAATCCTTGCTCAGAGGACCGGATGCCGAACGTTACTTCGAACGCATCGCCCTCATCACCGGCGAACTGTACGTGGTGACCGAACTGGCCCCGGACGGCCGCAACGTCCGCTTCAGCCCCTCCGGCCGCCACGCCGCGTTCGAGACGGGATCCCGCACCGCGGCCCGGACCAACATCATCAGCGTCGTCCAGGGCACGCGGACGGTCGCGGAAATCCCGGGCAGCAGCCTGGTCTTTTCCCCGGCGGCGCACGTGGTTTCCTATCTCAGAGTCCGGGAAATCCCCGAGATCTCCAGCCAGCGCCAGGAAGTCGAAAAGCTGAACGCCCAGCCCGCGCCCGACCGGCAGAAGCTGGCGCAGCTGCAGCGCGAGTTGTCGGCGCTCGAACTCAGGAACAGCGAAATCGTAATGCGCGACCTGGCTTCCGGCCAGGAACGGCGCCTGGAGGACGACGGCCTGCTGAAAGCCGCGCTGGCATTCAGCGCCGACGGTCGCGAAATCTATTTCGTGGGCGCCGCCGAGTCCGATACGGCCGCCAACCAGATCTATGCTGTTTCAGACTCGTCGAAGCCGCGCGCCCTGACCTCGGGCCCCGGCTTCAAGACCGGTCCAATTGCGGTTCCGGGCGGAAAGTACCTGATTTACACCGCTGCCTCCCAATCGCCCTTCCCCCGTCCGGGTGCGGCGGGACCGGCAGGGCGGCCCGGACCCGGCGCCCAGGCGCCGCGCCAGTTCGCGGTGGTCAACCTGGCAGACGGCACGACCATTCCGTTCAACGGGTCCGCGCCGGTTGTAACCTCCGATGGTTCGGCGCTCGCGTTTGTGTCGCAAACCGGCAGCGAAAGCGCCATACAGTATGTAAGGCTCGGCGGCCCGCTGCAGCCGTCCACCATCAAGAAGAGCTCGGAGCGCATCTCTTCCGCAGCCTTCTCGCCGGATGGCTCGCGCCTGGTATTCGACATGATGCACACGCGCAACATGGAGATCTTCTGCATCAAGAGTGACGGCGCCGGCGAGGTCCGCTTGAGCCGCGAGATCCAGCACGACCGCGCCCCGCGCTTCATCAACGCCACGCAAGTGCTGGCGGTGAAAGGCGAACCCAGGCACAGCCGCTCATACCTCTATGACACCGAGACCATGGCTGCCACAAAGCTCTTCCATAACAATACGGTCCGCACGATCGCGCCCGAGTATGAATGGGCAGCCAATCCCGCCGGCACGCTGGTATTGATCCAGGCCGAGCGCGACGGCGACACGATCTCGCCGGAGCGGGGCGTCTACCTGCTGAACCTGTCGCGCAAGATCACCCGGAGCGCCCTGCTGGACCGCGTGCAGGCCAACCTCTCCTCCGAGCGGGAGCTGCGCGCGCTGGGCGAAGCTCACTTCCGTCCCATCGCGCCGCAGGTGAAGTCGGTCGTCGACCGCGTGTCCATCGTCAAACTCTACGAATACCAGGAGGCCTTGTTCAACTTCGACTCGAAGCACATCTCGCAGCCCGGAAACAAGCAGGCCGGCGACTATATTTTTTCTGCCTTCAAGTCATTCGGCTACGAGCCCGAGTACCAGTGGTTCACCTCCAGGGAAATCCGCACGGCGAACATCCTCGCCACATTGCACGGCACCGAAAATCCCGAGCTGATCTACGTGCTCAGCGCCCACTACGACTCGAATCAGCGCGGCCCGGGCGCCGACGACAACAGCTCCGCGACCGCGGTCCTGCTGGAAACCGCGCGCGTGATGGCAAAAACGCCGATGCCGGCGACGATCATTTTCGCCGCCTTCACCGGAGAGGAGGCCGGCCTGCTCGGCAGCCGCGAGTTCGTCCGGCAGGCAGTGGGAAAAAAGCTGCAGGTCGTCGGAGCGCTGAACAACGACATGATCGGCTGGACGAACGATTACCGCCTCGACAACACGATCCGGTATTCGAATGCCGGCATCCGTGACCTGCAGCACGCCGCGGCATTCCTTTTTTCGAAGATGATCACGTACGACGCGCGCTATTTCAGGTCCACCGATGCCGCTGCATACTATGAAGTTTACGGAGATATCGTCGGCGGGTTCGGCTCCTATCCGGTCCTGGGCAATCCGTATTACCACCAGCCGACAGACCTGCTGGAGACGGTCAACCATCAGCTCCTCGTGGAGGCCACCAAGGCCAATGCCGCATCGATCATGATCCTGGCAGTCAGCCCCTCGCGCGTGACGGACCTGAAGGCCGCGAGCGCGACAGACGGTTATGTCGAGCTTTCGTGGACCCCGAATCCGGAAAAGAACATCACGGGCTATACGGTCGCATACGGGCCGGCGGGCAACCCCATGGCCTCCACGATCACAGTGAAGCAGCCGCGGGCCAGGCTGACCGCGCCAAAGTTGAAGGACGGCGAGAGGCTCCAAATCGCCGTCAGGGCCATAAACAGCCGCGGCCTGGTCGGGTGGGACTGGGCGCGAACCGCTCTTGAGGCCGGCCGCAGGAATTGAGGCGCGAGGCTGTCATGGAAGAAATGGTTGGAACATCGGGCGGCCGCAAAAAAACGCCGGTGTCCCGCGCAGGCCCCGGCAGGAAACCGGCCGAGCCGGACAGTGAAGTCACCATCTACACGGACGGCGGCTGCATCCGCAATCCCGGACCCGGCGGCTATGGCGTGGTGATGCTCTACGGCGGGCGCCGCAAGGAACTGTCCGGCGGCTTCCGCCGCACGACCAACAACCGGATGGAAATCCTGGCGGCAATTCGAGGCCTCGAAGCCCTCAAACGCCCCTGCCGTGTCACTCTCCACAGCGACTCCCAGTACCTGGTCAACGCCATCGAGGAGGGCTGGGCGCTTCGCTGGCAATCCAAGGGCTGGTGGCGCAATAAGAATGAAAAGGCGCTGAATCCGGACTTGTGGGAAAGGCTGCTGAAATGCTGCCAGGCTCATCAAGTGAAATTCCGCTGGCTGCGCGGCCACGCCGGGCACGCGGAGAACGAGCGCTGCGACGAGCTCGCGCGCGCCGCAGCCGCCGGAGCGGACCTGGCGGTCGACCAGGTCTACGAAAGCGAGAATCCCTTCCCATACTGACGATGACCATTCTCCCGGAGGGAACAAATGTCAGAAGGACGAATGTCGCGGAACGAAGCCATCTATACCGTTGCCGGCACCGTGATCGGCGCCGGGATACTTGCCCTGCCGATCTCCATGGCCGTCTCGGGCTTTCTGCCCGGCCTGGTGGCGCTGCTGGTCATCGGCATTGCCTCGGTACTCACATCCATGTATATCGCAGAAACGATTCTGCGCACCGACGAGCCGCTTCACCTTCCGCGCCTGGCCAATAAGTACCTCGGCAGGGGCGGATTCCTGCTCATGTTCCTGGGCATACTGATTTACATCTACGGCGCCTTAACCGGGTACCTGTCCGCCGGCGGCAGCCTGATCTTTGAAGTCACGAGAGGCCTGGTGCCCATCTGGACCGGAACGATCATCTATTTCGCCGTCAGCAGCCTCATCATTTACTACGGCCTGAAGGCCACAGGACTGGCCGAACTCGTCATGTTCGCTTTCATGATGCTGTTGTTTTTCAGCATCATCGGATATGCCTTCCCGCGCGTGAATCCATCATTGCTGGCGCATGCCAACTGGAACTCGTTGCTCTCGGTCTTCGGCATCGTTCTGTTTGCTTACGTCGGCCATTCCGTGATCCCCACGGTCGCCCAGGGAATGAAGCATGATCCCCAGGGGCTGAAGCTGGCTGCCTGGGTGGGCGTGGCCGTCCCCATGCTGCTTTACATCGTCTGGTCGTTCGTCATCGTGGGAGTGGTTCCCAGCGGAGCTGGAGACAACACTCCCGTGGCGTTTTCAGATACAGCGACGCTGGCGCAGGGGCAGCAGCACGGACAGCCGGCGACCATACCGCTGGGTCACATCGTGGGCGGCACTATCATCTTCCTGGGAGCGTTGTTCGCGATCCTGTCCACCATGACCTCCTACATGGGATTCGGACTGTCGCTGATAGACATCTATTCGGGATTGCTGAAGATTTCATTCAAGAATGTTTACCGGATCATTCCTGTATCGATGGCCGTCCTCCTACCCCTGGCTTTGGCCCTTTTGCGGCCGTCTTCGTTCATCTCCGCCCTGGACCTGGCCGGCATCTATGGAGGCGGGCTGTTCGCCGGCATCCTCCCCCCCTTGCTGGTTCTGAGCGCCAGGAAAAAAGGCAACCGGAAACCGGAATTCGTCACTCCCGGTGGCAACTGGGTTCCCTTCCTCGTCTTTCTGTTGTTCCTGGGCGGCCTGGTTTACAAGACATGGGATTTGTTGACTTCCTGATGACTCCAGGTAGAGGGATCCTGAGATGAAGCCACGCATCCTCTCCAGGCCGGCGCACTGCGTGACATTGCGGCCGGCTGGGTGGGTCTGAAGACCCACCCCCACAGGATGGCGCAAATGGATCATCAAGCCTTCTGCCTGACACGGAACTGGTCAAAGAGAGCGGTAAGCAGGATAACCATCCCGACGATCACCTGCTGGATGTAACAGTCGGCGCCCAACAGGTTGAGGCCGTTGCGCAGGACGGCGATCGGCATGGCGCCGAGATCCGGCGGCGCAGTCCATGAACGTGCGGGGGGTGGAGCGCTTATTGAATGCGACTTCCCTGAGCCGAGGTTGCGAGGGTCATGATTCTTTCCTGGGTCGCCTCAGCCCGTTCCAGCATTCCCGTCAGGCGTCCCTGGCACATGACGGCGATCCTGTCGCACATCCCCAGCAGCTCGGGCAGGTCGGATGAAATCAGGATGACGCCCACCCCGGATGCCGCCAGGCGGTTGATCATCTGGTATATTTCGTAGCGCGCCCCGACATCGATCCCGGCGGTCGGCTCGTCAAAGATGAGCACCCGGGCTCGGGTATTGAGCCAGCGCGCGATGACCACCTTCTGCCGGTTGCCGCCGCTGAGGTGCTCCGCCTTCATTTCCGGTCGCGCCGGCCTGATTTGCAGTTCTTTGACGTGCCGCTGAGCGATGGCTTTCTCCTTTGCGCGGCGCACGAAGGGTCCGCTGCACAGGTCCTCCAGGCTGGAGAGAGAAATATTTTCCCTGACGCACATCTCGAGGATCAGGCCGAGCCGGTTGCGGTCCTCCGTAAGAAGGCCGAGGCCGTCGCGGATCGCCTCATAAGGCGAGCGCGGCGCGATCTCCCGCCCGGCAAGCCAAATCCGGCCGGCAAGCCTGGGAGTGCCGCCAAAGAGCGCGTGAGCCATTTCGGAACGCCCGGCGCCCACCAGTCCCGCAAAACCAAGGACCTCGCTTCGGAAGAGCTCGAAGCTGAGGTTCTGAACGCCGGCAGTGGACAGGTTCTCTACCTGCAGGACGGAAATCCCTCTCTCAAGTTCCGCCTTGGGATACTCATTTTCGATCTCGCGCCCAACCATGCAGCGGATCAGTTGCGGCCGGTCCAGGCCGGACACCGGACCGGATTGCACGACTTTCCCATCGCGCAGCACTGTCACGCGGTCGCCGAGATCATAAACCTCGTTGAGCCGGTGCGATATGTATATGATCCCGACGCCCTCCGCCCGCAACCGGCGGACAACTTTATACAGGCTGGCGATTTCGTGGTCTGACAGAGATGCCGTCGGCTCATCCATCGCCAGGATGCGGACCTTCCGCGACAGAGCCCTGGCGATCTCCACCATCTGCCGCTCGCCCACGCTGAGTCGGGAAACCGGCGCTGCCGGATCAATTTCCTCTCCCAGCTGCTCGAGCGCGGTCACAGCGACTTCGCGGACTTTCTGCCGGTCGATGAAAGGCAAAAAGCCAATGGTCGGCTCGTTTCCCAGGGCTACGTTCTCCGCCACCGACAGCTCCGGGACCAGCTTGAAGTCTTGAAAGATCACGCCGATGCCCAGCGCCTGAGACTCGAAGGGAGATTGGATCTCTGCCGTCGATCCATCAACCCGTATCTCGCCCCCGTCCTTCCGGAGCGCGCCTGCAAGTATGTTGACCAGCGTGGACTTGCCGGCGCCGTTTTCACCGACGAGACACAGGACCTCGCCGCGGTCCAGTTCCAGGTTCACATCGTCCAGCGCTATGACGCCCGGATAGCGCTTGACGATATGCTGCATATCGAGGAGAGAAGCCATTTTCAGTTTGCGGCATCCTGAAGGGTTGCCCGGTCCACGATGCCGACATCGGCAACTTTCCGGAATAAGGAAGAGACAAGATATCGATCCAATTGCGATTCCCCAACCCACCTGCAGGCGCCCGCCAGCCGGCACAGCGGCTTTGCCGGCGTGCACACGAGCGCTCCCAGCTCCATGACCGCCTGGTTGAAATCGGATGCTTTGCCGGCCGGTATCCATGCGGCGGCCTGCCGCCAGTAAAAGCTGTCCGGCGCCTTATCCGGCAGGCCATGGAGGCGGCCGATCACCCGGCGCACGTTGCCGTCAACCACCGGCTCGGCTTTGCCATAGACTATCGAAAGAACCGCGCCCGCGATGTAACGCCCCACACCCGGCAGTTCCAGCAGGCTGTCCTTCGAGTCCGGGAATTTTCCCCTGTGCTCCGCTACTATCTTTCCGGCCGCTCGATGGAGGTTGCGCGCCCGGCTGTAGTACCCCAGGCCCGCCCAAAGCGCCGTCACTTCAGCCTCGGACGCGGCGGCCAGCGCCTTGATGCCGGGAAACCTCCGGAGAAAGCGACGGTAGTAGGGCAAAACGGTCTGGACCTGTGTCTGCTGCAGCATTGCTTCGGACACCCAGACCCGGTAAGGAGTGGGCCGGCGGCGCCATGGCAGGCTGCGCCCGTGGCGCCGATGCCAGCTCAGGATCCGCTCCTGAAACTTGCGTGTTTTTTCGCGCCTCCAGATTTGATAGATTCGTGCCCCCATTCTATGAACCCGGGAGTATAGCTATGATGCCTCGCAAGCTTCTCGTTGTGCTCGCACTCATTGTAACCGCAGCCGCCCTTCACGCCCACGAATTCTGGCTAATGCCCGATTTTGCCGTCCGCCCGGGCCAGCTGATGAAAATCGTGGCGCACACGGGAGACCGCTTTCCCGTGGGAGATTCGGCGCTCGAGCTCGACCACAGCGCCCGCGGCAAGGTGGATGTAACCGGCATCCGAGTTCTCGAAAAGTCAACCGAAGCGGAGGTCGTCGTTAAAGAGGCCGGCAATTACGTCATCGCGGTTGAAATCAAGCCGCGGCCGATTGAACTGGCTGCCGGGGAATTCGACGACTACCTCGCGCCTGCGGGGCTCATTTCGATCATCGAAATGCGGGCCAATGCCAAACAGGAAAACGAACCGGGAAAAGAGCTATACGCCAAGTATGCGAAGAGCCTCGTCGCAGTCGGCAGCGCGAAAGACGACATGGCCACCCGCGCGCTGGGGCTGAAGCTGGAGATCATCCCGGTGAAGGATCCTGCACAGATCCGGCCGGGGGAGAAGCTGCCAGTTCGTGTCCTGTTCGACGGCAGGCCTCTCGGCAATGCCCAGGTATCCGCAGTTGCGGGCGCTTTTTCGCAAGAGGGATCGCCCACATACCGGTCCAGGCACCGGGCAACTGGCTGGTGAGCCTGGTGCACATGATCCCGGCCGCAGACGGCAAGACCCGGGTGTTGGACAGCTTGCACGATGAAGCATGGGTTATGAACCCGACGGTGGGCTGGATGCCGGATGGCAAAGGCATTTACCACGTTTCGGAAAAGAACGGTTGCTTCCAGCTCTACACCGCCGCCATCGACGGCTCAGGCGTCACGCCTTTGACTTCCGGAGAATTCGAGGCCTTTTTGCCATCGCTCTCGCAAGATAAAACCCGGTTCTACTTTACTTCGAGTGAGGTTCATCCGGGCGAGCGGCACTTCTATTCGATGCCCGCCCAAGGCGGCCCGCGGACGAAGATCACGGCCATGACCGGAAACCACCGTGTCCTCCTGTCGCCCGATGAAAAGACGGCGGCAGTCATCTATTCATACAGCAACAAGCCGCCGGAACTCTACCTCATGGACAGCGAGCCGGGTGCTCCCGCAAAACAGATTACGGTGACGCCCACGGCGGAATGGCGCTCGTTCCCCTGGGTCGACCCGAAGATCATCACGTTCAAGGCGCGCGACGGCGCCGAGGTCTACGCCAGGGTCTACACTCCCGAGATGTTGCAGGAGGCTCTCGGGAAAAAGCCTGCTTCCGGCTCATCGCCCCGCGGTCGCGATTCTGCGCAGCCTCGTCCCGGGCGCCCTGCCGTGATCTTCGTGCACGGCGCCGGATACGCTCAGAATGTTCACAAATACTGGAGCAGCTATTATCGCGAATACATGTTCCACCACATTCTGATGGATCGCGGTTATGTCGTGATGGACATCGATTATCGCGCCAGCTCCGGCTACGGGCGCGACTGGAGGACCGGGATATACCGTCACATGGGGGGCAAGGACCTGAGCGACCAGGTGGACGGCGCCCGCTGGATGGTGGACAACCTCAACGTGCATCCCGGGCGCATCGGCATATATGGCGGCAGTTACGGCGGTTTCATCACGCTGATGGCCATCTTCACCGAGCCGGAGGTTTTTGCCGCAGGCGCCTCGCTGCGCCCCGCAACCGACTGGGCGCATTACAACCACGGGTATACATCCGACATATTGAATGAGCCTCAAAGCGACGGCGAAGCCTACCAGCGGAGCTCGCCGATCTATTTCGCCGAGAACCTGAAGGGCGCCCTGCTCATCTGCCACGGGATGGTGGACATCAACATCCATTTCCAGGACACGGTGCGCCTGGCGGAACGCCTGATCGAACTGCGCAAGGAGAACTGGGAGGTAGCCGTTTATCCGATTGAGAACGGACGCGGATTCTGCTGGCGCCGCAAGGTCGGCGAGTGGATTGCACGAGCTTTTGCGCCCCGCGCCGCGGGGCGCCCTGCGGGGGCAGCAAAAGCTCGTGCAATCCACCCGCGTTTTTCCGTGTCCCAAATCTCTGCGTTTTCTCTGCGCGCTCTGCGCCGCTGCGGTTTGCTTTTTCTTTGGTTGCGGCTATGCCGCTCCAGGCAATTCGTGGCTTCTGTTTTTTTAGTGATTTCAGTCTCTGCCCTCTCCTTTGCCGCTTGACCCCAATACGCCTTAGCCCCTAAAGTGGGCGGGCAAAGCGAGTTGAGTTCATCCTCGGCTAACGATTTCGGGAAAGGGGAACGCTTATGCAGAGCATTCTCGGCAAGCACCAGGACAAGATTTTCGCGCTTATGAGGATCGTCGTGGGATTCCTGTTCCTTTGTCACGGCGCTCAGAAGCTGTTCGGCGTCTTCGGCGGGCAGACCCAGCCGCTGCTCTCCATGATGGGAGCGGCAGGATTGATCGAGTTCATCGGGGGCCTGCTGGTGATGGTCGGTCTCTTCTCCAACCTGGCGGCATTCATCTGCAGCGGTCAGATGGCGGTGGCTTATTTCATGTATCATTTCCCCAAAGGCTGGATACCCATTTCCAACGGAGGCGAGCTGGCAGCCCTTTACTGTTGGGTGTTTCTCTTCATTTCGGCTTACCCGGCCCGCACCTGGAGCCTGGATAGTTTGAAGAGGAAATAACGCCCGCAAAACGCCGGATTACAGGTTCTCACACGGCTCCGAATCAAGCGCCGCTGTCCACGGGAGAGCTTATATGATGAGAATGCGCAGATGTCCTTGGTTTGGCCGGCCCTGCATTTTTGCGCTCGCTCTGCTGGTTCTGACGCTTGCTACGATGGGTGCTCGTGCAGGGTTTCTTTCTCCAGCGGAGAGTCCCGATGCGGCTGCCGTGCATTTGTCGGCCCGGGTCTCGCAGGACGAGGCCCAGCGCTGGGCGGACAATATTCTCAGCGGACTGGCTCTGGAAAGGAAGATCGGCCAGATTATCTGCTCGGATATCGCCGGGAGTTACATCGCCGGCGGCGATCCCCGGCTGCAGCAGTGGATCCGCCTGGCCCGGGATCTGGGCTTGGGCATGTTCGTCGTTTACGGTGGAACGCCGCGCGACGTGGTCCATCTGCTGAACCGCCTGCAGAGGGAGGCGCAGATACCCCTCCTCGTGGCCGCCGATTTCGAGGGCGGACCCGGACAGCAGGTTGCCGGGGCGAGCGAATTCCCGGCGAACATGGCCTTCGCCGCGGCAGGCTCCGAGGATCTGGTCTACCGGGCAGCAGCCGCAGCCGCGATCGAGGGCCGGGCCATGGGTCTCCACCTCACCTACACACCGGTCGTTGATATCGCTTGGCGCCCGGAGAATCCGGCCGAGAGCGTACGGTCATTCGGCGGCGACCTCAACTTGCTCGGCCGCCTGGTGCGGGCATATGTCCGCGGGTACCATGACAACGGAATGCTGACCTCGGCCAAGCATTTTCCCGGCCGGGGCGACGTCGAGCGCATGCCCGGCGCTCCTGACTGGAGCTGGATCAACAAGCCGGCCGAGGCCGTCGAGGCACAGGAGTTCCGGGCTTTCAAACACGCCATCGAAGCGGGTGTCGATTTCGTCATGAGCGAGCACATCGCCGTGCCATCGCTCACCGGCGGATCGGAACTTCCGGCCAGCGTGGAAAAAGCGCTCGCTACCGGGTGGCTGCGGGACAAGCTGGGGTTCCGGGGCGTGCTGACGACCGACGATCTGTGGTACGACCACGTCGTCAAGCGGTTTGGGGGCGAGGAAGTGGCGGTCAAAGCTTTCGAGGCCGGCCATGATATCATCCTCAAGCCGAAAGACCCGGCCGCAACCATCGCTGCCCTCGCGGCTGCAGTCAGGTCCGGCCGGATCAGCGAACGGCGGATCGACGAGGCCGCGCGCAAACTCCTTGTCCTGAAAGCCCGGCTGAACCTGCACAAGAACCGCTTTGTCGATGAATCCCGTGTGGGCGAGTTCGTCGGCACGCCGGCCCATATGGCCATTGTCCAGGAAGTGGCCGACCGCTCGCTGACCCTGCTCAGGAACGACGGGACGTTGCCCGTGACGGCGGAGCGCGCGGCCAGGGCGGTCAACATCATCGTCCAGAAGAGCGAGGCCGACCCTTCGCCGGCGGCGCTCGCGGCAAAACTGACCGCGGCATTTCCCGGAATCCGAAACTTCACGCTTCGCCCCGACCTTGACCCTGCCGTCTACACCAGAGCCTGGCAGGCGGCCGCCGCGACCGACCTCGTCATCCTGTCGCTCTTCGTACAGCGAAACAGGCTGGGCGAGGCGGCGCCCTTCCGCGATGGCGACCTGGCATTCCTGCGGAAGCTTATCGCAGCCAAGCCCAGGGGAGTCGTGGCTATGGCTTACGGGAATCCCCATCTAATCCGGAAGATCCCCGGGGTGGCCGCCTTTCTGGTCGGCTATGGCGAGCGCGGCTGGTTCGGCAATCAGACCGTATATTTTGATACGTTCATCAAGGCGCTCAAGGGTGAACTCAAACCGTCCGGAAAGCTGCCGGTCAAAGTCAGCGAGGAATACCCGATCGGCAGCGGCGTGAGCTTTTAAGGCCGCTCCGCTCCCCCCTGCGCTGCCCATTGCGGAATATTGCCCCGCCCGGAGCCCTATTTGATCAGGTGGAACCGTGTTTGCCGCCCGTCGAGGAACACGGTACGGTCACCCAGGAAAACCACGTCCTGTTCGAGGGGCAAGCGGAAATCCTGTCCGCCCCACTCCGGGACCGGCATGGTGATGCTCAGCTCGGCGGTAAAGCAGCTCATGGGAACGAGCTTGACGTCGCCCCGGCCCGGATTGTTTACCTGCTCCCAGGGAAGGCCGATCAGCGGGCCCGGCTCGTGGAGAAAATGGCCGAGGGAGTGGGAGTAAATCCTGGGATTCGGGATTCCTGACTCGCGGGCCTTCCTGAGCATGTTGCTCAGAAGCTCGTTCCCGGTCAAACCCGCCTTGAACTCGCCGCAGAAGATGTCCTGAAGCCTGTTTGCCTCGGCCATGTGCTTCTTGAAGGTCTCGGGAACATCCAGTTCACCCGGCCTCAGGACATAAGCCATCTCCTGGTGGTCGCTGATGTAACGCATGTACTTCAGCCCGACATCGCAATGGAGGAGATCGCCGGGCCGGATGACCTTGTCGTCCTTACCGTACTTCTCCCGGTTCTCCGGGCTACGGCCGCGGATTGAGACAGAGGGCATGAAGGAGACCTTGAGCCCCAGATCGGCCACCCGCTGCCAGTAAAAGTAACGGAGGTCATCCGTCGTCGTCCTCCCCGGGGTAGCGGCGGCATTCGAGAACATTTCGGCAATGATCGCGTGGGAGACGGCGGCGGCCCGCTCCATGAGCTCCACCTCTTCCTCGAGGAGTGTCTCTCCCCATAGCGTCGCCAGCGGCTCGGCCGACTCGAGGCGCCCGGCGTATTGAGGGCCGATCGCCTCAACCAGCTTTTTCTTGAGTGCAACGGTCAGCCCCCCGGCAGCCCATTGGACCTCACCCTCGTTGATGCCGATCCGTTTGGGGGCGCGCTCGCGCACGATCCGGCCCAGGCAATCCCACTGGCTTTCCTTCTTTTCATTGTCCCAGGCGGCGGCATTCCAGGCATTGGTGAAAAGGCCCTGGGTGTCCGTCCTCGATATGTTCAGGCGTTCGACGCCCTTGCCCTGCCCGCGCTCGAACAGGACCAGGATCTGCGTGATCGGACACCAGTTCTCGTAAGGCATCATGGTCTCAAAGATGGGATCGAGATTGTCCTCATTGCAGGTGATGATCCACATGTCCAGCCCCGTCTCCCGCATGAAGCGCGGGAGCAGCGTGTCGAGCCGATTGCGCGTAATCTCGAGCACCAGACTGGCCCTCTCCCGCATGGACAGGACCGCGGGGCGGGCTTTTGCCGCAGTCAGCAGCAGGGGCAATGCCCCCAGGACGAGAATCAGAAATGCAGCGGTCGCGAAAGCCGTTTTTTTCATCATGTCTCCCTCCAGCTGAATCGTGCTTGACCTTGGGAAAATGAGCATACAACAATCGACGGCCGCCAAAAATCACACATTTCGGGGTCAGACCCCGAAATGTGTGATAATAGGAGTATGGGGTGGCGCTTGTTTCAGGAGCTGTCGGCCCGCGGACTCTTCCTCAGCGGGACGCACCGATGTGCCAGCTCGCAGCGCTCGCCATGCAGCGGCACGACGACCGCCTGCGACGCCGCGGCATCTCCCTACCGGATCTCGGATGTTGCTCATTTCGACCTCAATTTTTTCCAGACGGCTCATCAAGCCACCCTCGGCCTTGCACCTCCGCCGCTGGTGATTTCGGTCCATGGCTATAGCTATGCTGCAGAGCCCGACATCACCCTGAGCGACGGCACGCGCACCACTGCGTCCGAGACCGATCCGGTCAACCGGCTGCGCAACGCCCTGCAGAAAAGGGGCGTCGGTGCATACAGCTGCAACCGGCAGGAGGGCCTGTCGCTCGCCTACTGCGGCACTACCAACGTGCAGGGGAGACTCTCCAATCGCTCGGCGCAACCGTGCTCCTCGGCTGCGTCCGGCGGCTCCGGCCTGTTCATCCACATGGAGCAGAAGCTCAGCATCCGAACAAATCCGGAGGACTTGGCCGCGGCGCTTCAGGAGGCCATCCCGGCTGAATTTCAATGTGACTTCGGAGCGATATCCTCCACATTTTTTCCGCAGATTGCAGTCGGAGGAGGATACGAAACCACCATCGGGCTGGTCAACGCTGTGCCGCTGCCGGCCGGCGCCCTGCTCACCTTTACCGATGCGGATGGAAATCCGCTGCAGCTCTCGCTCCAGGGTTCGTCCCAGCCCTCCGGCGCGCAGTCCTATCGCGCTCCGCTCCTGCTCAATCCGTGGGGGCGTGCAACCGTCTCCGCTGCCGGCGCAGCGGCAGCGCCGGTCAAGCGCGGATGGGCCCGGGTCGACGCCTGTGCCGTTCCACTGCACGGTGTGGCAACCTACCGAAGCATGGACGGAGCCAAGCTCAAGGACATTATTGGTGTTCTCGACTCGCCGCAGGTCCAGGCGGCAACCATGCTCGTAGACAGCGATGACACGAACGCCCGCTACACGGGCTTCGCCGTCGCCAATCCCGGCAGCTCCGATATCACCATCAGCCTGCATGTTGTGCGCGCCGACGGCACCCTGGATCGAATTCTCACGCCGCCCGAGCTGAATCCTTTGAAGCCGGGCGTCCAGATCGCCAAATTCCTGCACGAATTCGATCCCGCGCTCATTCAGTTCCAGGGCTCGCTGGTAATGACTGCCACGGGTGACCAGTATTTTGTCGTCATGGCATTGGTTGAACATCAGGGCCAGTACACTGCCGTCCCCGTGATCTCGGGAGGATCGCCGCCACAGCAGCCCTGACTCGCATCACTAACCAGCTCTCGACCACCGCGGAAACCACCCGGCCTGGCCGACATTTCGGGGTCTGACCCCGAAGTGTGTGACATGTAAAACCTATCTTTGGTTTCGGGTTATCCGGGTTAAGATGCATCATCAGTCTCATGAAATCGACATGTCTTAGATCACGAGCGCCGACTCTAACAATTGTGGTCCTCTGGGTCACGGCCCAAACAGGCGCCCAGCAGCAGGCGATCCTGTCGCCGGGCCAGACGATCCAACTCCCCCAGGCCTCGATCTGGGGTGGGATCTCGTTTGACGGCGAACATCTCGCTGTCACCACCACTCTTACGCTGAACAACAGGCCACAGCTGTTTTTCCGCAAGCTTGACCGGGAGTTGCGTCCGGTCGGGCCGATGATCCAGCTGACCTTCGAATCGGACCCCGAGAGCTCGAAGCACATTACCGACCACAAGCAGCTGTTCCTCAACGGCTACTATTACGTCACTTTTTCCGTTGCCGGAGACAGCGATCTATACATCCTTCGCGCCGATCGAGACGGGGGCCGCGTGGGCCCGATCGTGCCTGTCGTCGAGGGCACATCGAACCGCACTAATGACATGATGTTCTGCACCGATGGGGACCTGCTCTACCTCGGCTACTTCAAGCCCACACAGCAGTCGGTGATCCATGTTCTCGACACGAATCTCAGGCAGATCCGCCCGCCACTGGTAACTTCGGTACAGCTGCCCCATAACAACCTGGGCGGCATGGTCTATCACGAGGGCAGGTTTTTTTATTCACCGGAGATAAGGCGGGGCCGAATTCGAACCTGATCGTGACTGTCTGGAACCGCGACTGGACGCCGGCACAATCCACGCCCCGGATTCTGGTGCCTGCGCCGGCCGGCGGCGGCTACTTCTTCGCCACCGGGATCGCTTTCGACAGGTCGGTCCGCCGCTGGCACCTTGGCTTCCATCACGTGCAGAACATCAACCCGGACGCGACCACTCATCTCGACCTCGCGGTGTTCGATGAAGGCTTCAACCTCCTGGAGCACCAACACGGGCCTTCCGGCCATCGCCCGCATTTCCTCCTGCTCGATTCGATTCTTTACATGATTTACGACCGCGGCGGGGTCTTTCTTTCACGCTACCAGGTCCGAGGCCAAGGGTTCCTGCCCCCGGTTCCAGCGACGCTCTATTTCCCTATGGTGATCCTCAACGACGCCCACTTCACGGGATTGGCCGTTGTGAATTCCGGCGATGCGGCCGCGCGGCTGACCTTTGCCGCCTACGACAGCGGCGGCAACCTGGCGGGTTTGGGGTGGCTGAACAATCCGCTGGACCTGCCGCTTCCGGCCAAAGCGCAGCTCGCCCGGCTCCTGACCGAATTGTTCGGCCCGGCCTTTCACACGGACGGCGGCTGGGTCCAAGTTTCCAGCGACCAGGCGGGAGTGCAAGCCTTCTTCATGAGCTTTGACCTGCCGGTCGAAACGCTGGACGGATCTACCGCGGTGGACCGGCCGCTCTCCTACTTTCTGTTTCCGTTCTTGGACAACGCCGAGATAGCCCTGGTCAATCCCGGCTCGGACCCGGAGGCCGTTGCCACGCTGCGCCGGTTCAATGACGGCGGTCAAGCCACGGGAGAACTGCGCGTCATCCCGATCGCTCCGCGGGCGAGCCGCATTCTCACCTCCGCCGACCTGCCGCCGGCCTCCGGCGGCTACATTGCCGTACATTCCGCTGTGCCGCTGGCGGCCGCGGCGCGCTTCGCCGATCCCGCAGGCATGTGGGAATGCGCGCTCAACGCGCTGGACGGCAATGCCGGCGGCCGTGTGTTGGTCTTGCCGCAGTATGTTTTCGACGACAGCTATCGCACGATCCTGACCGTGGTGAACCTCGATGATTCAGCAACCGATCTCCGGCTTCGCCTCGTCAACGACGAGGGCGAGGCGGTGGGGAAGGAGTTGACGCTCCCGCTTCCGGCACGCGGCCGGACGGTCCTGGACAACCCCGGTCCCTTCGAAATCACGCCGGGCGGGACCGCGCCCGTCTCACTTTGGATCGGCAGCAGCGCGACGCGGGTGAGCGGTGCGGTCCGGTTTGGCGATGCGCAAGGCAAGCGGTTCCAGACAGTGCTGCCGCTGCAGGCCGAGGCATTCAAGGAAGTTTTATACGCTCAAGTGGCCGAGGACGAGACTTACTTCACGGGCGTTGCAATGGTAAATGCGGGACAGCAGCGGGCCGATGTTCAGTTGTCGGTTTTCAATGCGGCCGGAGCGGTGGTTGCGAGCGGATCGGCCTCCATCCCGCCCCAGGGCCGCATTTCAAAGCTGCTGTGGGAGCTCGTACCCTCGTTGCCGCAGATAAGCGGTGGCTACTTCACGGTGACCTCGAGCGAACCGCTGTACGGCTTCGCCGCCTTTGGGACTTACCGACTGAGCGCTATGGCGACTGTCCCTGCACAGGCCTTAACGAGAGCCGGGTATGCCGGCGCTGCGCCTGAGGGGAACTACATTCAGGTGAATCCGGACAGTGACTTCGTTCCGCCCCGGGGAGGCGTGCCCGGAGGTCCGGGGCCGGCAATGGGCCGGCTCATGGTGGCGAAATCACCCGACGGGTTGCTCTTCACCCGGACGAACAGGATTGTGACCGATCAGGGCGCAGTTCCCGACATGGTGGTTGACAAGAATGGGATGATCTATCTCTATTACACAGGCTGGGTCGTGGGCGATCAGATCAACAAGACCGCCGTCGCGATCTCGCGCGACGGCGGCGAGGCGTGGGCTTTCAGAAAGCTGGACCTACGCCGGAATCCGGGAGAGTCCGATCTGGTCGATCCCGATGTGCTGATTCTGGATGACGGAACCTTCCGGCTGTACACCACGTCCGGCGGAAACAACCAGTATCCCAGGACTCATTACTCTGACAGCGCAGACGGCATTCATTTCGAACGCAAGGGCGTCGCCTTCGACCCGGGCAGTCAGGCGCTCGATCCTTCGGCCATCAGGGTCGGCCTTACCTATCACCTGTTTGCGGGGGGAGCCGGCGACCCTGAGGTCAACTGGCACGGCGCCTCGTATGACGCTGCAGTGTACGGCTTTGACAGGCAGATGATCTTCCGCTTCGATGGCTTCGGCCAGATGATGGCAAACGGTCTGCAGGCCGATGGCGGCTATCGATTTTATTGTTTCGGCAACAATCGGGCCGGCGGAGCGGCAACGCAGCAGCTGCCCGCCCGCCGCCGCGCCCCTTCGGGCTGCGGTCCGCAGGCACGCTGGCGGCGTTGCTCGCTCCTTACATACCGCAACGGGTATGCTCGTCGCTCGCGCCTTGCCAGCGTGCCTGGGGACCTGCAGCAAAATGCGCATGTTATTCCCGAACAGACCCTTAGTGTCTGACGGCACGTTTTGTGTGCCGGAAGACACTAAACCTAAGCTGGTCTGTATCGAATGACTACAAAGCTGTCAGCAATCAGCTATCAGCAATCAGCTCGCCCGAATCGAGGAAACACGGTGTTCTATTGTAAGAGAGCTGATAGCTGATAGCTGACGCCTGAAAGCTTGAGGCCTTTACTCACCTGATATTCGTGCCGCATGCATAGGGCACTTGTTTGGTTCCGGCTTGTCCGGGTTGGGGTTTACGCTATTCGGAACCTCAGCCGGCTTGATATCAATGGTCACCATCTTGAGGGTGAATGTCAGTTGCGGTGTCCGAAAAAACCCCGCCGCCCCAAGTCCCCGCGTAAGCATAGCCGTCCTTATCGAAGGCAAACAACCATGGGGCCTGTTTGTCATGCCCTGTTCGGGACCGAACAGCTGCTAGCTCTGCCCCTGATCCAAGGAGCGATATATTCTTCTCAATGCACGGTAGTGGTGAAGGCCCTCCATTGCAGCGGGGAGTTCCCCTTGAGCAGTCACAACAAGGTGCCTGACAAATCCTCGCTGAAGGTCATCGCCTGTCGGCTCTTAGGGCCCATTTTCCAGTAGTTTGTAAATCCCATTCCACCCGCCGGCAAAAATTTCGTTTCCCAGGAGCCAACTTATGGTTGCGGAAACGCATATCATCCGGTCTCGCTGAAGAAGATCATGCCGGCCCGCTAACCGGCTGGAGACCGGTCTGCGTTGCACGCTGTTTATAGATAGTAATCGATGCATATCCGCTTGGCTCCGCATGCCCCCTCATATCGAGCACTCCCCATCTGCTGGCGGCGCAAGTTGTCGGCCTGTTGCAAACCCGTTCGGATCTTCTGCTATACGGCGAGAGCGACCTCGATGGCCATGGGTATCATGGCTGCGACCAACAACTCTCCAACGGCAGCGTCGATGCCGGCTCCCAGGATGGTCTGACACACCGGAGCGCCATCCTCCATGTGACCTCGTTGCTCCTTATAGCCGCAGCGCCAAGAGGCTTGCGCCAGGCGCAACGCCTGCCGCCGCTGTGTGAGGGATTGCGTTTGCCGGGCTAAAGTCGTATATTGCAGGATAACAGCCCTGTTAAAGGGAACCGCACATGTCATACATTAGCTGCCCTGCTGCGGCGGGGACTCGGATTCTGCTGGTTGCGGCCGGGTTGTGCTTGTGCGCGTCAGTCACGCTTCCCCGTGTTGCCGGGCAGAAAAAAATGAAACCCGAAGAAGTAGTCCTCCATCATCTCGACTCGATTGGTTCGCCGGAAGCGCGGGCTTTCCGAAAAAGCGCCGTTGCCAGAGGAAAATGCACCCTCTTAGTGCTGGTCGGCAAGGAACGAGTCCTGCCAGGCGATGCGTCTTTCTGGTCCGATGGGCGCTGCTTCCGTTCGTCTTTGCGTTTTCCGGTTAGCGACTATCCCGCCGAGGATCTCTCCTTCGACGGAAAGAAATCCTACGTTGGTCTCCTCAATCCGAATCAAAGATCGCGGATAGGCCAGTTCCTCTACGATCACGACACAATTCTCAAGGAGGGACTGTTGGGCGGCGTGCTTTCCACTGCATGGCCGCTTCTGGAGATCAAGGCCCAGAAGCTCAAACTGAAATACCGTGGATTGCGCGTCTATCAAGATGTTCAAACACACGAACTTTCATATCAGCTGAGAAAGGGAGACTACGATGTGGACGTCCGCCTGTACTTTGAAGCGGAGACTTTCAGGCACCTCGGCACGACATACATGTATACAATCCCGGACTCGACGGGGGGAATGATCTCCCCTTCGTCATCCCCGGCGGCTCGAGCAGCTGATTCTTCCAAGCAGGTTTCAACCCGATACACATTGGAGGAACGGTTCGGCGATTTTCACCTGGTCGAGAACCTGACCATCCCATTTCGCTGGAAAGTCCGTTTGACAACCGAGGGGCCCGCCCAAGGGACCCTCATTTTCTCGTCAGCCACGCGGGATCTGTCAATCCTTGAATGGGACATCGCCGTCGAGATGGTGCGGTTTAACCAGGCAGTAGATCCACAGATATTCGTCCTCTACTGAAGGCTATCAGCCCGATCCCGCAAGTTAAATGTTTTCAACTTGGATGGCACTTGCGGCAAGATGGCGTGAAGCCAAGCCCCCGTCAGGCAGCCGTTCTTTCCGATTGAACGCCGGCTAGCAGGCCTCTGCCTGGTACATCCTGTTGAAAAGCTCGACCGATCCGGGGGCGTAGCCGGCGAAGTGGTTGTTGAAATAAACAGCGGTTGAGATCCTCCTCGCAGTCCTCGAGGTACTTCTCGTGGCTGATCACTTTGGGGACCTTGGCGGAAAAGACAAACCCTGCCGGCGTGCGCTCTCTCCAGGCATTCACCATGGCTTGGTTCGGCATGTAATGCCAGGTCGAATCGATCTCGACGGTCCGGTATTCCCCGGCGTAATAAGCAATCATCTGGCCGGGTTCGATGGCATCCGGATAGAAGGAGCCACACCAGTCCCTGCTGCTCCAGCTCGACGTCCCGACGAAAAGGTTTGAAGGAAGTGATTCAGTCATTTTGAAGTGGGTTGCTTGCCGGCAAAAGCTCGGCAGCTCAAAAACCTCCGCTCTCGTGGGCGCCTCCCGGCACCCCCAAGATCATCGTGATCCTTACTTCCCGAGGAAGCGCTTGAAGAAATCGGCGGCGGCGTTGAACGCCTTCAGCCACTTGCTGTGGACCAGAAAGTCGTGCACCTCGTCGGGAAAGACGATCAGTTCATGGTGCACCTTGCGGGCCCGCAGCAGCTGCACCAGACCGGTGGTCTGCGAGAAGGCGACATTGCGGTCGTCGTCGCCGTGCACGAAGAGCACGGGCGACGTCCATTTGTCGACCGTCGCCACCGACGACGACTTGAACGAGGTGCTGTTGACATCCAGCGAATTCCCCCACAGGTGAACGCCGGCGATGTCCACGCCGGCCTTGAAGATGTCCGAATTGCGCGCAAGCCCCATGGCGGTGATCAGGCCGCCGTACGACAGGCCCCACAAGCCGATGCGTTCCGGGTCCACCTCCGGTCTGGACTGCAGGTACTTGGCGGCTGCGTAAATGTCCTGGTATTCCGACGAGCCGCCGGAACCGCGGTTGGGCGCCATGCGGAAATCCCGCCCGTAGCCGATTCCCGAGCGAAAATTAACGGAGATGACCACATACCCCTTGTTGGCGAAGTACTGATTTATGGCATAGGCCATGTGATAGAAGTAGAGGTAATGATAGCCGAGCAGCATCTGCCGGCCCGGGCCTCCGTGCGCGAACAGGAGCGCCGGCCGCCGTGCGCCGGGCTTGACGTCCTTCGGCAGAAAGAGCTGGTTGTGGAACTTCAGTCCGTCCTCGGCCGTCAGGATGACCTGCTCCGGTATGACCTGATCTTCCAGCGGGAACTCGGCCGGCAGCTCTGTGATCACCTCCGCTTTCCCGCCTTTGGCCGGCACGAGCGCGACCGACTGCGGGCGCCTGGCATCTGCGTAAAGTACGGCCACCTTCTCTCCGGAAGCCAGAGGCGCGGGATACGTTTCGTGCCCCTCTCCTTTCGTCAACTGCTCTGCGCTGCCGCCGCCGGTCGGCGTGCGCCAGATGTCGCGCCGGTCGATGTCGCCGACGTTGGTGCTGTAATAAAGATATTTGCCGTCGGCCGAAAGCCCGACAAACTCCGCCTCCCCATCGCCGGGCGTGAGGTTAACGGGAGTCGCATCCAGGCCGCCGGACACCGGCACAGAGTAGTAATGCCTCCAGCTGTTGCGCTCGACCATGAACACGAGGCTGTCGCCCGCCCAGTCGATGCTTCGCAGCGCCCGGAAGGTAAGGTCGTCGAGCGGCTCCTGCCAGACTCTGGCCGCTTTGCCGCTTTCGACATCGGCGCCCCAGAATGTCAGGGTGCGGCCATCTTCGAATTTGGCTTCCTGAAATCCCGGCCCGGAGGCTATCTGTTGCTGTTCGGTTTGTGGACGCGCCTGCGCGGGCCGTAACTCCGGCGCGCCGGGCGCCATCCTGGACGCAACGTCGGTTTGGGCGGCGGAAGTGATTTGCAGGAAGCTGGAGCCGGGCCGCCGGATGAACGCTATCCTCTTTCCGTCAGCCGACCATGTCGGGCTGGTGTCCCGATCGACCAAGGGCGCGAGGTATGTGATCTTGCGGCTGGCGATGTCGTAAACGCCAATGAAACTGTGATCCCGCCGGTCAGAGACGAAAGCTATTTTTTTGCTGTCAGGCGACCACGTGGGACTGCTGTTTGTGCCAAAGGTGCGAAACATCGGCTGGAGATCGCCGGCCGGCAAAGCTTTGGCCGCCGGCGGCCGAACCGTCACCCCATATATCTGGCCGTCCTTGACGAACACCACGTGCCTGCCGTCGGGCGAGAGGACGGGGTTGCGTCCGGCGGCCAGGCGGAAGGGTTTGCGCTCCTTGATCCGGACCACCCATATCGCCTGTTCGCTGCCGTCCGGCAGATGGGACGGGTTGGCGATCCACCCTTCCCGGTTCGGATCGTGGCCGCGGACGAAAACGGCAACGGCCCCGTCGTCGGAAATGGAAAGGCTGGACAGGTCTGTGCCGTCGTCATCCATGAAGCTGGTGAGACGCACGGGCTTGAAGTCGGGCGCCGCAGCCGTGTATGCGTTGCGCATTCCCCGCTCGAACTCGAGCCAGGCAATGCGGTCTGCTTTCTTTGCCGAAACAAGCGCGTAAGGAAACGAATAGCTCAGCACCTGCTCGATCGTAAACTGCCGCTGCGCATAAGCCGCCGCAGCCAAGAAAATGGTCAGGACAATCAGGAGCGCTTTTCTCATGGTTGGCCTCCGTTGCTGGTTGGGGGTGGGTCCGCCAAAGCCGGACGCACTTCCACGATGATATGAGGTTTGCCCCGGAGAACAAGCGAAAATTGCTGCGGGAAAGGCAAAATCAAATATAATCCGGATGAACCAGAAAGACGTGCTGATGACCATCGAGTGCAAGCCAGATGACATTCGAGGCTGTATCAACAGGCTGGAAGAGGCCAGGAAGCAGTTTGGCGATGTCGACAACCTAGTACTGTCGATGAACGCCACCGGTGATTTCGAGGCCGCAAAGAAAGAACTCTATCTGTCGCTGGTCAATAACGGCTGGACGAAGGACCAGATCTACGCGATGTGCGGCGCCGCTGCCGCGGGCAGCCGTCCGGGCGGCAATCTGGCCAAGTTGATGCCCGGCAGCGAAGGCAGGTAGGCATACAGCATAATGCGGAAAAGCCGGTCCCAAAGAAATGCATTATGCATGCGCTACGGATATCGGCTGGGGAAAGGACGCAAGCTTTCAGCCGTCAGCAATCAGATCTTCCATGACAGGACACCCCGTAGCCTGGATCCGGGCGAGCTGAATGCTGATGGCTGACAGCTTTGCGGTCGTACGATACCGATTGATCTCAACATCAATCCTGCAACAGTGCGCAGATTGCAACCGCCTCGGCCCGCCCCTTGACCTGTGTTTCTCCCAGATCCTGGAAGCGGAAGCGCGACGATGCATGCCGGCTGACCTCCTTGCTGACGATCGCCGCTTTCCCCAGCTCCTTTGTGAGCGATTCGAGCCGGAAAGCAATATTGACACTGTCGCCCATGAGGGTGAATGAGCGCGGGTCTCGTTTTTCAACGTTGCCCAGAACCGCGTCCCCCGTGTTGATTCCGACTCCGATACGAAAGCTTTGGCCTGCAAACTGCCGGGATAGCCTGACCGACAATGCCTCCGCCCGGGCGGTCATGCCTTTTGCCGCATCCAGCGCTGCATCAACCTCCGTTCCGGGATTCGATCTGTCGGCGGCAATCCAATAGGCCATCACGGCATCGCCCATGAACTTGTCGATCGTGCCGCCGTTGCTTTCGACAACCTCGCGGCATTCCCGAAACCACTCTGAGATAAGAGAGGAGAAATCCGACTGCGGCAGTACCTCGCTCATTCGGGTGAATCCCCGAATGTCGGAGACCAGGATGACCACCCATTCATGTCGAAGAAATATGGCAGTGCCGGCCACGCTTTTGCCGCCAGCCGCTTGTGCTTGCGGCCTGGGGGGCGGGCTGGGGGCGGCGAAGCGCAAGCATACATCGGCGATCGTGATCTCATCGCCGTCCTGGAGGTCCCGAGGCGCGCTCAACCGCCTGCCATTCACCCAGGTGCCGTTGATGCTTCCCAGGTCGGTAAGACGGTATTTGCCTTCGCGGACCGGCAGGATTTCTGCATGATTGCGTGAGGCGCGCGGGTCGTCGATCACCACGTCGTTATTCTTTGTGCGACCTATCGTCAAGCGCCCACGGAATTCTATGATGATTTCCTCCTGATCCGGATACCGGACTATCACCCTTGCCATCGTCAATATTCTCGAACCAAACGCTCAGGCCGGCACCTGCGCCGGCGCCAACAATATTGCGCCTTGAGTTGTCCGATCAACCCAATCCGGACAAGCTGGAACCCAACAAAAGCTCTACGGGCGCGCCACGCATTCCGGTTGGGAAAGTGCCCATAGCTTTCAGCTCTCAGCAATCAGCTTTCAGATCTTGTGTCATTGGATTCCGGTCTGCCTCGATTACGGCGAGCTGAATGCTGATGGATTTGTGGCCATTCCACACCGAGCAACTCAGATTCAGCCGCTTCAACCTGTGATTCAGGCAACCTGCCGGGTTTCACTCTTTCCAAATACACCACTGATCCTCATGCACGGCGCGACCTCCATAAATATAATTCAGAACCGGAACCGCATGTTCGCGAAATCGGCATTTCTCTGCGCAGTGCGCGCCTTAGTGCCTCGGTCCCCAGTTACCTTGATGTTTGTGGACTGGGCTCGGGAGGCGAGGTCAAAGAGCGGGGAGGAGTCGATGTGGTGGCCACGTCGAGGAGCGGCACCGCCGCATACGCCCTCCTGCTGCCGCGCCATGAGGGGGTGCGGCTTCCAGACCCTTGCTCGTTTACTTACGTTCCGAGAGGTTCATGACCCGAGATGTAAATCCGATCTTATGTAAAAATTCCGAGCGCCTGGGGGCCGGTAGCACAATGTGAAGTTACTTTTCCGCGAGATCTTACAACCAGTGCCACTCTACATTCGCTTCCTTTCGCTTATCCGACAACCATTCTGCAAAAATCAAATCTTCTATTCTCTTAACTGTCCGATCGTCCAGCTTGGCGGGTAAACGGTGCAGTATCTGTGTCGCCCAATAGCCTTTATCGCAAGCCAGGGGACCGGCTATTCCGCCGGCGGGTACTGCAGACAGCACCTCTGGCAGCTCATAACTATATGATGAAAGCAGTGCGCCCCGACAGCGCTTTCCAGCAAGCCGGGAGGAGTACTTTTCTGCGGCCGACATCAGGCTTTGCGGCCCGCATTCCTTCAAGAGATCCCTAATGAACGATCTGGCGGGTGCTTCTATGTAAAAGAGGCGCACCCGATCAAACTTACACCGGTGCTGTCTGAAGTATGGCCGCAGCCGATTCCTGCTTATCAGGACTTTTAGTTTTTGCGCTTTAACCTGCCTTCGAACAACATCGGCAAAATCCTCGGCAGTAAGCCCTAACTCCCTCAGCCACCGTTCGGTAGCATCAGCACTGTACAGGCGGTTCCGGCGTCGGAAGGCGTCCGCGGCAGCCTGCAGCTCTTTTTGGCTAACCCTAACAGAGGACTGCTCAGCTGCCTCCTCAATCAGATGCTGGTTCACCAGGACTTCCATCAGATCAGAATCGTGCTGTGCCGCAAATTTCAGAAAGAGCAGCGCAGATTGTATGGTTGTACTCGATCCGTTGACCGTAACCACATAATTGGCGGCCCAGTGATCTGCGTGTTCCACAATCCAAGGCAGACCGTTGTCTCGGTTCAAGGTGACATTCAGGGTGCTTCCGTCTGGCAGACCCAGAAGTATGTCGTAATCAACAAACTGCGTTCCGGGCGGCTGATTGACCAGCAGGTCGCATCTGATGTTTGCATGTCTCCTGCGAAATTGTTTAAAGCGAACGGTCGCTTTTGGCGCCCCCCTTCTCGCGCGGGGTAGTTCCTGCAGCAAAGTTACAGAATCCAGCAGCGCTTTTTCAAATTGTTTCACAATATGAATCTCCACTGACGGCCTGAGGGCTGCTCAATAGTCAGTAGCCGCAGAGGCAAGGCAGTTGCCAGTCGTCTCCTTTTGGCTTCTACCCACATCACGTACTGACATCGCCTTGTCTTCACGCACCGAGAGCGCAGCACAATCGCCGCCGGTGCGCCCATTCATTATTCTCAAACCGACCGCTATGTCGATCTTCCAACCAACAGATCCGCTATAGCCTCCGCAATGGGCAGACCTGTCAGGTCCTGAATCCATGCCCATTGTCCGTTGGGGTTGATCTCCAAAAAGACATACTCGCCACGGGGCGTGAGGATCATGTCGATAGCGCCGAAGCACAGGCCGAGAGCCTTGACGTAATGGACACACCGCAATTCTACGTCCGGCGGCAAATTATAGCATTTGTAATAACTTGCGTCCTCGATATCCCGATCTCGCCGCCAATCATGCCTGGCTGCCCGGTTTGTTTGGGAACGGATTTCGGCAGCAAAAACTTTTGATCCAACGACGGTCACACGTAGTTCCACTTGTTTCGGAACGTACTCCTGAACAATAACCGGTGCGTAACGAACAGCGCGATAGCGTCCTGCTTCCCGTCGATTCACTGGCAGCGTAAAGGCGCTATATCGTTCCCCGCCGCGATAAATCCGCAGAGCGCGCACCGCTTTGGTAACCACCTGCCCCTTATTGCGCGAGTAAAACTCAAGAAAGGCGTCCGGGCTGTTGCATATGGCGGTTCGAGGGATGCGAAAACCCATTCGAGCGGCAACTGCGAGTTGGTGCATTTTATTATAGGGAGAAGCTCTGGCCAGAACAGGGGGGGGTGCAATCAGGTGATCGGTCGGCTCTTGCTTCCGGTATGGATCCCGGTCCGCAAGGGGTTTATTGGGAATCCAAAGACAGTCCAGGATCTCCCACAGCTCGGCAAGCCATAAGGTGCAGGTTTCTTCAACCCACCACCTCTGCTCGGGATCAAGATCGCCCGCCGGATAGGGCCGCGCACGCCGTCGGTCCCAGGCGGCTGTAATCTTCTCCAGCCCGACTTCCCTTCCTCGGTATCGAAGCAGGCCGCATGCGCGACCTGTCCGCTCATAGGAAATTATTATTTCGCACTTGGCAGGGAAATGTTCCGGATTGAAGCGCAAATAATCTGCGCCCAGTTCCTCCAACCTGGCCGCAACGCGAGAAATGTGCGGATCGTTATCGGGGCCGACAATCAGAATCATTCTGCAACCCGACGATCAAACCGAACGACGGCACTTGATTGCAGGGATGCCATCAGCGCCGATAAGCTGCCGTACCGCCTGCGGCCGGTATGGCTCACAACTGCCTGTAAGTGAACGTGAGCGTGCTATGTGTCGTCCACTTCGTCGTTGGTCATGGTGCAGGTTGACCGTAAGACAGGCTTGACCGGCTTGACATAGAGCTCCCTAGACAGCGCCCCGCCGACCACGCCTTCCAGTTTCTCTTCGGAGATCCCCTTCTTGGCCTTTTTCAGGTTTTTGATCCCAACAGCTTTTTTGCCAGTGGTTTTCTTTTTAGTTGCCATTTTCTCTCCTTAAGTCAGCCCGGCTCTGAATCACAGCTGCATCGCCCTTTGGCGGGCGCTTAATACGTCAGCCGTGCAGCGCCGGACACAATAAACGCATTCACTCCTTGACGTACTGTTTTGCGGCTCGGGTGGCCCATCCATTCTCATATATCGTCCATTCAGATCGTATTGATCAATATGTACGATACTCGTGCCGGCTTGTCAAGAGAAATCCAGTACGGCGTGCCAAAATTGCGGCCGCGAATCCGGTCACATCCAAATGTTCCCCCGGCCATCGGTGCCTGAATCCGCCGGTCTCTTCCGTCGTTTCCTCCCATTCAGGATCCGGCGGCGATCCTATTATCAATGCTGTGCCCCTTGGATCAAGCTATTTCATTGCCCCTGAGTGAGCCAGCCTGAGAAACAGTTGCCGCATCCCGGGGATTGCATCTGTCGAGACGTTCACAGCCGCGGGTGTATGCACGAGGTACCGCGCTTCAAGCGTTGATTGATTCCGCGATCTCACGATTGCGGCTCTGAACGCACTGACCCGTGCACGCCTGCAAGGGTATGGGATCAGCATCCGATCCCCGATTTTTTTCTCACGTCCTGCGCAACAGAAAATCACCGCTTCGGTTTCTCGGCCGTGGTAGTAGACTAGTCGCCGGAGGCAAACAGGGCAGAACGGAGTGAGTGATTCCGGATCATTGAACATCTGACAAAGACGGTCCAGGAGGGCGTGATGGATCAAGAACAGGCGCGGCAGCCGGTAGGGCTCTTTATAGCGGGCGCATGGGTCAGGCGCTCCACTGTCATCGAGGTGCGCAACTCATTCGACGGCCAGCTGATCGATATTGTTTCGGCTGGTGCGCCAGCCGACATCCGCGACGCCATCACTGCGGCGGAAGATTCCCTCGGCAGGGATTTCCCCACCCACGCCCGCTACAGCGTGCTGATGCGCGCCGCGGCGCGGATCGAGGAGCAACAGGATGAATACGCCCGCACCATTGCCGGAGAGGGGAGCAAGACCATCCGTGAAGCCCGGCGCGAGCCGCCGCGAGCAGCCAACATCCTCAGGCTGTGCGCAGAGGAAGGGCGGCGCATCGCCGGTGAAACGCTCCCCTTCGACAGCCGGGCCGGATCGGAAAACCGAATCGGCTATTACTTCCGATTTCCAGTGGGCATCGTCGGCGCCATCACCCCCTTCAACGATCCCCTGGCCATGGCCGCACACAAGGTCGGGCCGGCGCTGGCCGCCGGCAATGCCGTGGTTCTGAAACCTGCCTCCACCACACCGCTCTCAGCGCTTCACCTGGCCCGCGACCTTATGGAAGCGGGTCTGCCGCCAGGCCGCCTGAACGTCGTTACCGGTCCCGGCGAGGAGCTCGGCGAAGCGCTGGTCGCCGACCCGCGCGTGCGCCTGGTGAGCTTTACCGGCGGCGTCGAGACCGGAGAATGGATCACGCGCAAGGCCGGCATCAAGAAGCTGTCGATGGAGCTTGGCTCCAATTCGCCGGTCATCGTCATGCCCGACGCCGATATCGAGAAAGCGGTTCCGGCGATCGCGGCCGGCGCTTTCGCCCAGGCGGGCCAGAACTGCCTGGGCGTACAGCGAGTGTACGTGCACGATAGGATCTACGGAGCCTTTTCCAGGCGCCTTGTCGAGCACGTGTCGCGGCTGCGGGCCGGCTCACCGCTCGACGACAAGACCGACGTCTGCGCCATGATCACACGCCGCGAAGCGGAGCGCGTGGAATCGTGGATCGCGGAAGCCGTCGAAAAGGGTGCGCGGGTCCTTATCGGCTACCGGCGCGAAGGCAATCTCATCTGGCCGACGGTCCTGGAGAACATCCCGGACGGCGTCAGGCTCGATTGCCAGGAAGTATACGGCCCCGTGGTTTCGATCTATCGCATCGGCTCGCTGGATGAGGGGATCCACAAGGCAAACCGCGTGCCCTATGGCCTGCACGCTGCGATTTTTACCGAAAGCCTGCGGGATGCCTTCCAGGCCATTCAGCACTTGGATGTCGGCGGCGTGATCGTGAATGATTCCACCGATTATCGCCTCGATGTAATGCCCTTCGGCGGGACCAAGCTGAGCGGAATCGGCCGCGAAGGCATCCGCTTTGCCGTCCAGGAAATGACCGAAACCCGCGTTGTCTGCTTTAACCTCTGATCCGGGATCACGAATAGAGGACGGCCTGTAGCGTTATATCCACCGCAGTCTTTCGCGGAGAACGCAGAGGCTGAAATATTGAAGAGAAAAAAGCGGCCACGAATTCCACGAATTCCACGTATTCGGTCTTACATGGGTGGGCATGGAATTCGTGTAATTCGTGGCCTGTTCTTTTATTTTCGAAACAGGAGGAATCGGGGTGATCGAGGTTGAGGGATTGCGCAAAAACTATGGCGATCTGATCGCCGTTCACGACGTCAGCTTTACTGCTCAGCCGGCCATGATCTTCGGCCTGCTCGGCCCCAACGGCGCCGGCAAGTCCACCGCCATCGGCTGCATATCCGGCCTGCTGCAGCCCACGGCGGGCCGCGTCCGGGTACTGGGTCATGACGTTCAGCTGGAGCGCCGCGCCGCTCGCGAGCATTTGGGCGTTGTCCCACAGGAACTGGCTCTTTATGAAGACCTTTCCGCCACGGAAAACCTTGCCTTCTGGGGAGCCGCTTACGCCATGCGCGGAGACCGGCTGAACCAGCGAATTCACGAGGTCTTGTCCGTTACCGGCCTTCTTGATCGGGCCAGGGAGCCGGTCAAGCGCTTCAGCGGCGGCATGAAACGGCGGCTCAACATGGCCTGCGGCATGGTGCACCAGCCAAAAGTGCTGCTGCTTGATGAGCCGACCGTGGGCGTCGACCCGCAAACTAGAGTGCGACTGCTGGAGCTGGTGCGGCAGGAAGCCGCGCAGGGCACATGCGTGCTTTACACCACGCATTATATGGAGGAGGCCGAATCTCTCTGCGACCGGCTGGCAATCATCGACCACGGCAAGATCATCGCTGGCGGCTCGCTGGCCGAGCTGCGCGCCATGGCCGGCGAGAGCGATGTCCTTCGCCTGAGCGGCCGGTTCGATCCCGACAAGGTCGGCGACACGATCAAGGCACTGCCGGGAGCCGAGCTGGTACAGGCCGGCGCCGACAGTCTGCGCCTTGCCATCCGCGGCGCGCAGCACAAGCTGCCTGAACTGTTCTCGGCGCTTGCCGACGCCGGGTCCGAAATCCGCGAGACCACTCTGACACAACCCAGCCTGGAGAGCCTGTTCATCAAGCTCACCGGCAAAGAACTCAGGGAATAGCAGTGAGATACATCTGGTCAACCGCTCTCAAGGACCTGAGACGGCAGTGGCGAGACCCAATGGCATTGCTGCTCTGGCTGCTCATCCCCCTTGGGGTGGGCGCCGGCATCTCGCTGGCATTCGGGGGAAGGGATGGCCCCCAGCCGGTCGCGCAGGTGTTCATCGTCGATGAGGACAGGACTTTCTTCAGCCGGCTGCTCGCCGGCGCGATCAACCAGGCCAGCGGAATCATGCGCGCCGAGGAAGTCGAGCTCGCGGCCGGGCGCGCGCGCATCGAAAAAGGGGAAGGCAGCGCACTGCTGATCATACCCAAGGGCTTCGGCGAGGCCGTTCTCCGAGAAACGCCGGCCAGGCTGACACTCATTACGAATCCCGAACAGACCATACTGCCCGGAATAGTGGAGGAAAGCCTCGAGGTTTTCGCCGACGGAGTCTTCTATATCCACCGCGTGTTCGGCGACGAATTGCGCATGCTGGCGGCCGGTCCGCCGGCCGGTTCATCGACCTTCCCCGACGTGGATGTCGCCAGGCTCAGCGTCTCCTTCAATCAGGCCGTCCAACGGCTGCAGACTTACCTGTTTCCGCCGGCGATCGATCTGCAAACGACCAGTGCGGGCGACGCGCAGCCACAACAAAGACCCATGACTCTAACCATGCTCTTTTTGCCCGGTATCGTCATGATGTCTTTGCTGTTCATGGCTCAGGGGCTCAGCGCAGATGTGTGGCAGGAACGGGCGCAGGGGACACTTCGCAGGGCTGCATGTGCACCGCCGGGCCTTGTGACTATGCTGCTGGGTAAAATGCTCGCCTGGTCTGCGCTCATTTTGTTGGTCGCAATGGTGATTCTGGCCCTTGGAATGTTTTACCTTGCGCTGCCGCTTTCGAGACTGCCGGCGGCGCTCGCCTGGTCCGTCTTTTCCGGACTGGCCTTTCTGCTGCTCATGCTGCTCATCCAGCTCCACGCTACGAGTCAGCGCGCCGCTTCCATTCTCACCAACAGCATCGTCTTCCCGCTGCTGATGCTGGGGGGCAGCATGTTCCCGACCGAAGTAATGCCGCGCTGGATGAATTCGGTCAACCGCTTCATCCCCAATGCATGGGCGCTGGAGCGGCTGAAAGACATCCTCTTTGACCGGGCGGATGCGGCATCTTTGCTGGCAGCCTTTTCAGGCCTGTCGGCCCTGGGCCTGGTTGCTTTCCTGCTCAGCATGCGCCGCCTCCGGCGCGCTTTCGCATGGAGCCAGGCATGATGCGAGAATCCTGGTTCATAGCCCGCAAGGACGCCTGGCACATGCTGCGCGAACGAGAGACCCTGGTGTGGCTCTTTGTCATGCCGGTCGTCTTCATCTATTTCGTCGGCGCCATAACCGGCGGCTCGTCGTTCGGGCCGCGCTCTGCAACGGACGTCCTGGCGATATGGGCGGCGCCGGACGAAGGCTACCTCCTGGAACGGCTCATAAAGCGGCTGGAGGAAAACAACTATAAGGCAGTCCGGCCGCAGACCCGGGAGGCTTTTGAGGCTCATGCGCGGCGCTTGACCGTTCCGGAGGGCTTCACCGAATCGGTGTTGAACGGCCGCAGGGTCGTGGTGCGCTTCGAAAACAAAAACTCCGGCGCGGCCGGCGATTACGACAGGGTGCGGGTGGGTCGCGCCGTCTACACCGTGCTGGCCGATGTGATCGCCGCCAGGGAAAGCGGCGCGGCGCCGGCCGCCGAGTATTTCCGGCGCCTGGATAGCATGCCCCGCAAGCTGGCGCTGGGATGTGCGTGCAGCCGGCAAGAGGCAGAAAATCCCGAGCGGCTACGATCAGTCGGCGCCCGGCGTCATGGTGATGTTCACCCTGCTCGTACTGCTGACCACTGGAGCGGTAACTCTGGTCATCGAGCGCCGCCAGGGGCTTCTGCGGCGGCTGGCCGCAACTCCCATCTCCAGCGGCGCCATCGTATCGGGCAAGTGGGCGTCGCGCCTGATTCTCGGCATGGTGCAGGTCGCCTTCGCCCTCGCAGCCGGTGCGCTGCTGTTCAAAGTGGACTGGGGGCCGAGCCTGCCGACGGTCCTGCTGGTGCTCGCGGGCTGGAGCGCCTTGTGCGCCTCGGCAGGCATGCTGTTGGGCAATCTGGTGAAGAGCGAAGGTCAGGCTATCGGAATAGGCGTCCTGTCGGCCAACCTCCTGGCGGCATTTGGAGGCTGCTGGTGGCCGGTCGAGATCACACCGCGTTGGATGCAGGCGCTTGCCGGCGCCCTGCCGACCGGTTGGGCCATGGACGCTTTGCATCAACTGGTCAACTTTCAGGCCGGCGCCGGCAGCGCTGTAAGCCATGTGCTGCTGTTGTTCGGCACATCGATCGTTATCACCTGGCTCGCGGCCCGGACGTTTCGCTATCAGTAAAGAAATGGTGACAGGCTACCATGTCCCCATTTTTATGGCGGCCAGCATGAATCCAAGGGCTGGGGAAAAGGGGACATGGTAGCCTGTCACCATTCCCCGCCGACCGGGAGGTCGGCGCACACAGGACATTTCAAGAGGGGCGGATCGACAGCGGCGCTGCGCTGAGTGTAAAATTCAGCCCATGGCCGTGTACTCGACCGCCTGCCCGCGCAATTGCTACAGCACCTGCTCGATGCTGGTGCGCGTCGAAAACGGCAGGCTCGTTAAGATCGAGCCCCACCCCGACAATGCCGCCACGCCCGAAGGGGTGTGCCTGAAGGGCCTGAGCTACATTGAAAGGGTGGTGTCGCCGGACAGGATTCTCCATCCGCTGCGGCGCAACGCACGCACGGACGCATTTGAGCGTATCTCCTGGGATGATGCGCTCGATCTGATCGCCGAAAACCTGATCCGTCTGAAAAAGGACCCCGGGCCGCAGAGCGTGCTTTATTACGCGGGGAGCGGAACCAAAGGCCTGCTGAACTCGCTGGGCATGGCCTTCTGGCGGCTCTTCGGCGGATGCACTGCGACTTACGGCGACCTCTGCTGGCCGGCAGGCCTGGAGGCGACGCGGCTCACGCTCGGCGAGAACAAGCATAACGCCCCCTGGGACCTGGCCAATGCCCGATTGATAATCCTGTGGGGGAAAAACCCGGCGGAGACCAACATCCACCAGATGCCTTTCGTCCATAAGGCCATGGAGCGGGGCGCCCGGCTGATCACCGTCGATCCCAGACGCACGGAATCTTCGGAGCGCGCCGAATTGCTGATCCAGCCCCGTCCGGGCTCCGACGGATCTCTGGCTCTGGGCGTCGCTCACCTGCTGGTCAAGAACGGCTGGACCGACCGCGAATTCATCACCCGGCACGTGCTGGGTTTTGCGGAATTCTCCGAACTGGTCCGCAGCTGCACTCCTGCCTGGGCGGCCGAAATGAGCGATGTCCCCGTCCATTACATTGAAAGGTTCGCGGAATTCATCGGGGCCATCCGGCCTGCAACCATCTGCGCCGGCTTCGGCATGCAGCGATATACCAACAGCGGGCAGACCATGCGCGCGATCATCGCCCTCCTGGCTCTGACCGGAAATCTCGGCTGCGCGGGCGCCGGATGGCAGTTCGCCGATCTCCAGAGTCACATCTTCGATCCGGTGCGCGACCCGCTCGCCTTCTATCCGCCCGATGAATCCGGCGGCCCGGTGCGCATATCAATATCCACGGCCCGCCTGGGACGCGACATGCTGGCCGTTCGCGAGCCCGGACTGAAAATGGCATGGGTGGAGCGGGGCAACCCGATCACGCAGAATCCAGAGACGCACACGGTGCTGAAAGCATTTCGCTCGCTGGAATTCCGGGTGGTCGTGGACCAGTTTCTGACCGACACGGCGCGCGAGGCCGATGTCGTGCTCCCCGCCAAAACCATGTTCGAGCAGTCGGATGTCATCGGCGCCTACTGGCATCCTTACATACAGTTCAAACAGCGCGTGCTCGATCCCCCCGGCGAGGTGAAACCGGAGAGCGAAATCTACCGCCTGCTGGCCGCGAAGCTGGGACTCCCCCTCGAGGAATTTCCGCCCAACACCGATACCGCCATCGAGTCGTGGCTCGAGAAGAAGCTGACGGCCTTCCCGGGGCTGACGCTGGAACGCCTGCGCCGCGGTCCGGCGCTCGCGCCCGGCCACCAGGAAATAGCCTTCTCAGATTTTGTATTTCCAACCCCCTCGGGCAAGATCGAGCTGCTCTCCCAGGAGGCGCGCAAGCGCTGGGGCATCGACCCGCTGCCGGCTTATCGGGAACCCGAGGAGTCCTCACGCGGCGTGGCGACCCAGAGAAGCCCGTATCCGCTGCACTTTCTTACCCCGACCACCAAGAACCGGATTCATTCCCAGTTCGGCAACCTTCAGATGATCCGCGATGTCAGCGGTCCGTTGCACGCCCTGATCAGTCCGACCGACGCGGCCAAACGCGGCATTCGCGACGGCGACTTGGTGCGGATCTTCAACGACCGCGGCAGCATCCGTGTCGCGGCGCGCCTGGACTACAGCTTGAAGGCCAGCTGCGTCTGCGTCCACAACGGCTGGTGGATCACGGAGGGAGGGACGGTCAATTATCTTTCGCTGGGCCGCGAGACGGACATGGGG
>Ga0299915_10000300_pt1 | contig 38975 bp, 20 predicted proteins | sample RVTome_13_FD_200263 | JGI IMG/M metagenome (GOLD analysis project Ga0299915, IMG submission 200263) | Soil microbial communities from uranium-contaminated site in the Upper Colorado River Basin, Wyoming, United States - RVT92D227 (version 2) ...
GCGGAGCCCGAGCCCGATCTGAGCCCGCTCTCGTGTTGACTGGAACCGCCAAGACAGCGACGAGACCGGCTCACCTCGTGTTCCGCTATTGGATCATGTTGTCGAGATCTCGGGCTCGGGTCATCACAAGTGAGCGCTGGGGTTAGAACGCGTAGCCGACGCGGAAGTAGCCGGACGGCTCGATGTCGGAGCCCGAGTCGAAGTCCATGGTGTCTTGCTTGTTGATGTTCCTCATCAGCCCGAACGCGGCCGCGACGTTGAGGCCCGAGTCGAACGTCCAGTGCCAGCCAAACACCACGGAGGGGCCGAGGCTCGGCTTGTCGCTGCAATCGAAGTCGCAGAACTCGTCCTTGTCGTGGAGCTCGCGCACGATGATGCCGGGCTCGATGAACGGGCCCTGGAACACGCGCTTGAAGTAGATCGGCACGCTCGCGCCGACCTCGTACCCCGCGGTGTCCTCGATATCGAGGATGTTCGCGTCACCGCGGATCGCGATGTTGTCGGTGACCGCGTGGCTCACCGAGATCCCGTAGATGCCGATCATCCACCCGATCGGGTTCGTCGCGACATTCGTCTTCTTCCACTTGTAGATGAAGTCGCCGCGCTCGCCGACCGGGACCGGATGGCCGTTGATGTGCGAGACGTTGTTCCAGTCCTCGTTCTGCGGAGCCGGCTGCGCGGGCTGTGGCGCGATCGGCGACGCCCCGGTCACCACGACCGGCACCGGCGTCACGACGACGACATCGGGCGGCGAGTCCTCGGAACCCGGCTGGGCGAGCGCCGGGGTCGCCACGAGGAGCCCACACATGATCGTCAGGCGACGGAACGTCTTCATCATGCGGAAGTCCTAGAGCAGACGCGATGCCAGGACGCAGAACCGCGGTCATGTAGGCGTCGATAAAGGGATTTGCCAGCATCCGCCGGATCGACGAGCGTTCGGCCATTTGACAGCGATCGCGCGATTCCTGACATCGATGTCGTGATCGCTGCACACCCGGATCAGCGCAGCACGGTGAGCGTCCGCATCGTGCCGCGCGTGACCCCGAACTGCTCGTGCACCGCCACCCGTCGCACCACCTCCGCGGGCGCGATCGTGCCGGTCACGAGCTCCGCGTAGGCGGTGTACAGCCGCGCCGCCTCGCCGGCCGCCTCGCGCACCAGCTCGATGCGGAAGCGCTGCACGCCGCGGCCGAGCAGCTCGGGCACGAGGCTCGCCGCGCTCTGCGCCTGGGCGTTGAACACGGTGTTGCGACAGCCGACGTCGACGACGACCGGATGCACGAGCCCGACGCGATCGCGCAGCGCGACCTGGTGCTGCTCGCACGGCCGGCCGCAGTCACGGAAGTCCTTGCCGGTCGACAAGAGGTGCGCGTAGACGCAGTGCTCGGTGTGAAACGTCGGGATGTGGTGATGGATCGTGACGCCGATCCTCCCGCGCGGCGCATGCGTCAGCAGCGCGATCAGCTGATCGCGGTCGAGATCGTGCGAGGCGGTGAGCGTCGCGAGGTCGTGGCCGAGCACCCATCCGGCCGTGATCGAATTCGTCACGTTCAGCGAGAAGTCGGCGTGCAGCGCGGGGGGATGCTCGAGCGAGCGAAGATAGGCGAGCGAGCCCCAGCTCCGCACGAGCACGTGATCCGGCTCGAGGCGTGCGAGGTGGGCATCGATCCGCTCCTCGCCCGGTTTCTGCACGCGCACCGTCGCGACGCCGACGCGGACGCCGGCGCGCCGCGCTCGCTCGACCGCCTTGCCGAGGCCGACCAGCTCCATCCAGTCGAGCTCGACGTCGCGCGCACCGGCGGCGATCACGGCATCGAGCTGGGCATCGGTGCGGCACAGCGGGACCACGATCGCCGCGGCCTCCCCCGGCTCTGCCGCGTAGGTCGAGCGTACCGACTCGATGACCGAGTCCGCTGCGACGACGCGCGAGGCCCGCGCGATCGCCAGGTCGAGCTGCGCCACGAGCTGGCGCCGGAGCTCCTTGAGCTCGGACACCGGCACGTGCAGTCCGGGTGCGAGCGCGGTGGTCTCGATCGCGCCGGCATGAAACGCGGTCCCACCGAATGCGGCGAGCTTGTCCGCGAGCACCTCGCGCGACAGCCCCGCGCCGCGGGCGACCTGGAGCACCGACGCCGTCGCCGCGCGTGCCTCGTGGCGGTTCGCCCGGGCGGTCACCTCGAGCACCTCGCCGGCTTGACCCCGCACGATCAGCTCGACCGCGATCCGCCCGAGCGGCTCGCGACCCGCCTCGGCAGCCCGCTCACCGGCGCGCGTGATCACCGGATCCGAGTTGACCCACACGAAGTCTCCGGCCGCGACGTTCGCGAGGTCCGGCCCGGGCCGCCCGAAGGCCAGCCGAACCCGCCCCTCCGCGAGCGTCTCGACGGCGAAGATCGGGCCGCCTTCCTCCGCGTCCTGCGGCCTCCCGCGATCGAACACCACGCCCATCCCCGCTCGCGGCACCACGGTGACCCCGCTCGCAGACCCAGCTCGGGTCTCTGTCCGGCGGTCGGACAACGCGAGGCCGCCGGTGACCGGGCGCTGCGCTGCGTCGGGGGCGACCACGACGGCATCGGGCTCGACCCGGAGGACACGGCCGAGCGGCAGGCCGCGGTGACGAGGGAAGCGGCCCTCGACGAGGGTCTGGTGATCGGAGCCGCCGAGGAAGCCGGCGGTGATGCCGCGGCTGTACGCGACGTGGAGCGAGGCCGCGTCCGAGGGCAGCTCGATCGCGGGTGCGAGCGGCGCCTGGCCGACGGCATCGGACGCCGCGCGGCGGTACTGCGCGACCGCGGTGGCCACGTAGTGCGGGCCCTTGAGGCGACCTTCGATCTTGAGCGAGACCACGCCGATCTCGGCGAGCGCGGGGACGGCGTCCAGCCCGACGAGGTCCTTGGGCGAGAGCAGATACTCGACCTCGCCGAGATCACGGACGTGATCGTCGACGACGAGGTCGTAGGGCAGGCGGCAGGCCTGCGCGCACTGGCCGCGATTCGCCGAGCGACCGCCCCACGCCTCCGAGGACAAGCACTGACCGGACCACGCGACGCACAGCGCGCCGTGGATGAAGACCTCGAGCGGCAGCGACGTGCCGGCCGCGTAGGTCCGGATCTCGTCGACCGAGAGCTCGCGCGGCACGACGACCCGGGTGATCCCGAGGCCACGCAGGAGCTCGGCGGCGAGCGGGCTCGAGGCGGTCATCTGGGTCGATGCGTGGACCTCGAGGTCCGGGCACAGCGCGCGCGCGATCAGCGCGACGGCCGGGTCCTGCACGATGATCGCGTCGGTGCCGGCCTCCGCGACGCGGCGCACCAGCTCCTCGACGACGGCGAGCTCGGGCTCGAAGACGAGCGTGTTGAGGGTGACGTAGGCGCGGGCGCCGGCTCGGTGGATCCACGTGATCACCTCGGCGAGGTCGGAGGACGCGAAGTTCGTCGCGCGGGCGCGCGCGTTGAATCCATCGTCGAGCCCGAAGTAGACGGCATCGGCACCGGCGGCGAGCGCGGCGCCGAGTGCATCGCGGTCACCGGCGGGCGCGAGGATCTCGGGGCGTCTCATCGTGACCCTTGGGGGCCCGGCCGCAGGGGGAACCTTTCTGGGCAGCGTTCCATAGCACGTTCGGTCCGGGGATCCCTAACAAAGCTTTCTTGCGACGCGCACTTGGACCGCCCAAGGGGTTGCGAAGGCGAACGGGCCTTCCTTATAACGCCCGCTCCTAGCGACCCCCGAGGAACCCATTTATGACGCACTTACTTCACTGGCTCGCCGAAGGCACGACGGCCGCGGCTTCGAGCGCGCTGAACCGGCCCCGAAGCGAAGCCGATCTGGTGCTGCCCGACCTCAAGCAGGTCCAGTTCCTCGGCACGAGCGGCTGGAACATCCTGGCGATCGGCATCGCAGTCAGCGCGATCGGGCTGCTGTTCGGCCTGGTCAAGTACCAGAAGCTCAAAAACCTTCCGGTCCACAAGGCGATGTACGAGATCAGCGAGCTGATCTACGCCACCTGCAAGACGTACCTCCGCACGCAGGCGAAGTTCATCGCCCAGCTGTGGATCCTGATCGCGGGGATCATCGTCATCTACTTCGCGGCGCTCGAGCACGTGCCCCCTCTGAAGGTGTTCGCGATCGCCGCGTTCAGCGTCATCGGCATCCTCGGTAGCTCGCTCGTCGCGTTCTTCGGCATCCGCGTCAACTGCTTCGCGAACTCGCGTGCCGCGTTCGCGTCGTTGCGTGGCAAGCCATATGGCGTCTACGCGATCCCGATCGAGGCCGGCATGAGCATCGGCACGGTCCTCATCTCGACCGAGCTCTTGCTGATGCTCGTGATCATGCTGTTCCTGCCTGGCGACTACGCGGGTCCGTGCTTCATCGGCTTCGCGGTCGGCGAGTCACTCGGCGCTGCGGCGCTCCGCATCGCCGGCGGCATCTTCACGAAGATCGCCGACATCGGCTCGGACCTCATGAAGATCGTCTTCAACATCAAGGAAGACGACGCGCGTAACCCGGGCGTCATCGCGGACTGCACCGGCGACAACGCCGGCGACTCGGTCGGCCCGACGGCCGATGGCTTCGAGACCTACGGCGTCACCGGCGTCGCGCTCATCACGTTCCTGCTCGTCGCGATCCCCAGCAACGGCCTCGACGTCTTCAGCAGCAACGGCGTCGTTCAGAACCTCGGCGCGTGGACGCAGACCGTGTTGCTCGTCTGGCTGTTCGCGCTGCGCATCGTCATGATCCTCGCGTCGGTCGGCAGCTATCTCATCAACGAGGCGTTCACGAAGGCGCGCTACCAGCACGCCGACAAGATGAACTTCGAGCACCCGCTGACGGTGCTCGTGTGGCTGACGTCGATCGTCTCGGTGATCCTGACGTTCATCATCTCGTACCTGTTGATCGGTCAGGGCTCGTCGGCGCTGCCAGGAGGCCTGTGGTGGAAGCTGTCGGCGATCGTCTCGTGCGGCACGCTGGCCGGCGCGATCATCCCGGAGCTCGTGAAGGTGTTCACCTCGGTGAACTCCGGCCACGTCCGCGAGACGGTCACCGCCTCGAAGGAAGGCGGCCCGTCGCTCAACATCCTCGCCGGGCTCACGGCGGGTAACTACTCCGCGTACTGGATGGGGCTCACGATCACCGCGCTGATGGCGATCGCGTACTTCATCTCGCAGTTCGGCAGCTCGGGTTCGCACACCGACGCGAACGTCGTCTACATGATCCTCAGGACGAACGGCGGCGAGATGTCGCAGTTCGCCGCGGAGGCCGCGGGCACCGTGTTCGCGTTCGGCCTCGTCGCGTTCGGCTTCCTCGGGATGGGTCCGGTGACGATCGCGGTCGACTCGTACGGTCCGGTAACGGACAACGCGCAGTCGGTCTACGAGCTGTCGCTCATCGAGGGCAAGCCGGGCATCGAGGACGAGATCAAGAAGGACTTCAAGTTCAAGCCCGACTTCGAGAAGGCGAAGATGTTCCTCGAGGAGAACGACGGCGCCGGCAACACGTTCAAGGCGACCGCGAAGCCGGTGCTGATCGGCACGGCCGTGGTCGGTGCCGCGACGATGATCTTCGCGCTCATCATGCTCGTCACCGACGGCCTCGACGAGAAGCTCATCGGCAACCTGTCGATGATCCACCCGCCGTTCCTGCTCGGCCTCATCGTCGGCGGTGCGATCATCTACTGGTTCACCGGTGCGTCGACGCAGGCAGTGTCGACCGGCGCCTACCGCGCGGTGGAGTTCATCAAGCAGAACATCAAGCTCGACGGCACCGCCGAGAAGGCGTCGTTCGAGGACTCGAACAAGGTCGTCGAGATCTGCACGATCTACGCGCAGAAGGGCATGAAGAACATCTTCATGGTCGTCTTCTTCTCGACCCTGGCATTCGCGTGCATCGATCCGTTCTTCTTCATCGGCTACCTGATCTCGATGGCGCTGTTCGGCCTCTATCAGGCGATCTTCATGGCGAACGCCGGTGGCGCCTGGGACAACGCGAAGAAGGTCGTCGAGACCGAGCTGCGCATGAAGGGCACCGACCTCCACGCGGCGACGATCGTCGGTGACACCGTCGGCGATCCGTTCAAGGACACGTCGTCGGTCGCGCTCAACCCGGTCATCAAGTTCACGACCCTGTTCGGCGTCCTCGCCGTCGGGCTCGCGAACCAGCTGCACCAGAAGGCGCTCGGCCTCGACCACGAAGGCAACCCCGTCATGATCAAGGTCATGGTTCAGGGCGTCGAGACGCTCGCGAAGGAAGGGCCGCAGCCGCACTTCGACGTCATCAAGTACATCGTCGCGGGCGTCAGCCTCGTGATCTCGATGTTCTTCGCGTGGCGTTCGTTCTACGGGATGCGCATCGGCAACCTGACGGCGGGGGACCAGGCGGCGGCGGCTGCGACGAACGTCGTCAAGAAGGCCGAGCCGGTCGTCAAGAAGTCCGAGCCCAAGCCGGAGCCGAAGCCCGCAGCGAAGGCCGAGCCGGCCTCGACGGTGCCCGCGACCGCGAAGGTCGAGGCAAAGGCCGAGGACAAGAAGCTCGAGGCTGCGGCCGAGGACAAGAAGCCCGAGGCTGCGAAGACCGAGATCGGGATCGGCAAGGCAGCCGATGACGCCAAGGCCGACGGCGACAAGGCCAAGGACTAGCGACCGAGGCTCCAGAGCTCCGGGTTCGGAGCGCTACAACGGGGTGCTTCGGCACCCCGTTGGCATTTGGATCATCGAGCGCTCGTCGGGCTTCCCTCGATCGGCCCCGCGTGAGGCAGCGAGATCAGCAACCGCTCGCCCGGCGATTCTCCGTCAGTCCTTGTCGCAGCCACCGCGCGCCTTGCGAAGGATCTGGTCGATCCGCGAGTACAGCGCATTGCCCGTGTTCGCGCCTTCGACGTGCGCGCCGATCGTTTCATCGCCTGGCCCCATATCAATGACCGTGCCGGGCGCAATGGCGCGGAACCACATCATGGGTGAGGAGAAAACCACCCGCAGTTGCGCACGACGATGTGCACCATGAATGAGTCTGTGCTCTCGCGTGGTAGGAGGGAGCGATGGAGACCATTCGTGCGCCGCGGGGGAGCCAGCTGTCCTGCAAGGGATGGCAGCAGGAAGCCGCGCTGCGGATGCTGATGAACAACCTCGATCCCGACGTCGCCGAGCGCCCGGCCGATCTCGTGGTCTACGGCGGGACGGGCAAGGCCGCGCGGAGCTGGGAGGACTACCACGTCATCGTGCGCGAGCTGCGCCGGCTCGAGGACGACCAGACGTTGCTCGTGCAGTCGGGCAGGGCGGTCGGCGTGTTCCGCACGCACGAGGAGGCGCCTCGCGTGTTGATCGCGAACTCGAACCTCGTCGGGAAGTGGGCCACGTGGGAGCACTTCCGCGAGCTCGAGCAACGCGGCCTGATGATGTACGGCCAGATGACGGCCGGTTCGTGGATCTACATCGGCTCGCAGGGCATCGTGCAGGGCACGTTCGAGACGTTCGCGGCCGCGGGCAAGCAGCACTGGGGCACGGATCTCGCGGGCAAGCTCGTGCTGTCGGGTGGGCTCGGTGGCATGGGCGGCGCGCAGCCGCTGGCCGCGACGATGGCCGGGGCCGTGTTCCTCGGGGTCGAGATCGATCCCAGCCGCGTGCAACGCCGGCTCGACACTCGCTACCTCGACGAGCTCGCACCCGACCTCGACACGGCGCTGCGCCGCGTCGACGAGTGCAAGCGCGATCGCCTCGCGCGATCGATCGGCCTGGTCGGCAACGCGGCCGATGTCTACGTCGAGCTCGTACGACGCGGCGTCGCGCCGGAGCTCGTCACCGATCAAACGTCGGCGCACGATCCGCTCGTCGGGTACATCCCGCAGGGGCTCTCGCTCGCCGAGGCCGCCGAGCTGCGTGCACGCGATCCCGAGGAGTACGTCCGGCGCTCGCGCGCATCGATGGCGGTGCAAGTCGGCGCGATGGTCGCGATGCAGCGGGCCGGCTCGCACGTGTTCGACTACGGCAACAACCTGCGCGAGCAGGCCACGCTCGGCGGACTGCCCCGCGACGAGGCGTACTCGTATCCCGGGTTCGTGCCGGCCTACGTGCGACCGCTGTTCTGCGAGGGCAAGGGGCCGTTCCGCTGGGTGGCGCTCTCCGGTGACCCGGAGGACATCCGCGTCACCGACGAGGCCGTGCTCGCCGAGATCCCCGACGACGCGATGCTGCACCGCTGGATGAAGCTCGCCCGTGAACGGATCGCGTTCCAGGGCCTGCCCGCACGCATCTGCTGGCTCGGCTACGGCCAGCGCCACCGCGTGGGCCTGCGCTTCAACGAGCTCGTGCGGACCGGCAAGGTCAAGGCCCCGATCGTCATCGGTCGCGACCACCTCGATTGTGGCTCGGTCGCTTCACCGAATCGCGAGACCGAGGGCATGAAGGATGGCACCGACGCGGTCGCGGACTGGGCGATCCTGAACGCGCTCGTCAACACCGCGGCGGGCGCAACGTGGGTCTCGTTCCACCACGGTGGGGGTGTCGGCATCGGCTACTCGCTGCACGCCGGCATGGTCGTGGTCGCCGACGGAACCCCACGGGCGGCACGCTGCCTCGAGCGAGTCCTCACTTCGGATCCAGGCATGGGCGTGATCCGCCACGCCGATGCGGGTTACGAGGAGGCGATCCGGACCGCCGACGAGCGGGGCGTCGTGATCCCGCGCAGGAGGCACGAATGACGCCACGCGTGTTCCTCGACTCGAGCGGCGCGGAGTTCCCGCGCACGCGGCTCGACGATCGCGCCGAGGGTCTCACCGACGCGCACCTGCCCGACGAGATCTTCGTCGAGGTCCGCAGGCTCGCGGAGGACGGCCAGCGGCTCCTCCACGAGGGCGATCCGGACGCTGCATTCGAAGCGTTCTTTGGCGCGCTCGATCTGCTGCCCGACCCGCACACCGTGTGGAACGCGAGCGGCTGGCTGCTCGTCGCGATGGGGACGACCGCGATCCGGGCCGGCGCATTCGCGGACGCCCTCGAGCCGCTGCGCGACGCGATGTTGTGTCCCGGCACGGTCGGCAATCCGTGGGTGCACTTGCTGTTCGGCCAGGTTCGCTTCGAGCTCGGCGACGACCAGGCCGTGCAGGATCTGTTGCGCGCCTACACGGGCGCCGGACGCGAGATCTTCGACGGGCTGCACCCGAAGTACTTCGCGGCGGTCGAAGAAGCGCTCGCGAAGTCGCCCGCACCCACGCGCCTGCCGTGACGCGGAAATCCAGACCCGCGGCGATGAGCGACCTCGTGATCCGCAACGCACACGTGATGACGTGTGACCCGCTCCGACCGGGCCTCGGGCTCGTCGAGCACGGGGCGATCGCCGTGCGCGACGGGGTGATCGCATGGGTCGGCGAGGACACCGCGTGGCCCGCGCTCGGCTCTGCCGGTGAGCCGATCGATGCGCACGGCAGGCTCGTGACGCCTGGCCTCGTCGATTGCCACACCCATGCGATCTTCGCCGGCGATCGCGCGAACGAGTTCGCGATGCGCGCCGCGGGAAAGACCTATCTGGAGATCGCGGCGGCCGGCGGCGGGATCGCGGCGACGCTCGTCCCGACCCGGGCCGCCACCGACGACGAGCTCCTCGGGTTGCTCTCGGCGAGGCTCGATCGCGCGCTCGCATCGGGCACGACGACGATCGAGATCAAGAGCGGCTACGACCTCACGATCCCCGGCGAGCTCCGGCTGCTGCGGTGCATCGCCACGGCCGCCAAGGTGCGCGCGCAGCGCATCGTGGCGACGCTGCTCGCGCACCTCGTCCCCGCCGAACGAGCGACCGACCGCGAGGCCTACGTACGCGAGCTGTGCGACGAGCTCATCCCCATCGTCGCGCGCGAGCAGCTCGCGACGTCGGTCGACGTCTACTGCGACGAGGGCGCGTTCACGCTCGACGAGACGCGCGCGATCCTGGGTGCCGCACGCCGTGCCGGCCTCGCGGTGCGTGGTCACGTCGGCCAGTTTCGCGATCTCGGTGCCGCGGAGCTGCTCGGCCAGCTCGGCGCGCTGTCGGGCGATCACCTCGAGCAGATCTCGGATGCGGGCATCGACGCGCTCGCGCGCGCGGGCGTCGTCGCCGTGATGTTGCCCGGCGCGTGCGTCCAGCTTCGCCTCCCGGTGCCACCGGTCGAGCGACTTCGCCGCGCTGGGGTCGCGATGGCGATCGCCACCGATCTCAATCCGGGCTCGAGCTACTGCGAGTCGCTGCCGATCCAGCTCTGGCTCGCGACCACGCACTACGGCATGACCGTCGAGGAGGCCTGGCTCGGCGTCACGCGCCACGCCGCGAAGGCACTCGGGCTCCCGCACGTCGGAACGCTCGTCGCCGGCGCACCGGCCGACCTCGTGATCTGGCGCGGCTCGGATCCCGGGCACGTCCCGTATCACTACGGCACGAACCTGATCGACGACGTCTACGTCGGCGGGCGCCACCGCGACTGACCGCCTTCGCCGTGCTCCCGATCTTCGTGCCGGCAGACGAGCTCCCTTGACATGCCATCAAAGTGATATCACTCTGATGTCAGGTCGTCTGGGAGGACATGTCGATGGCAATGCAAGAACGTGACGCACTCTCGTTTTCTGGTTGGCTGGGGCTGCTGCTGGGGCTGGGCTCGATCGCCGCGGCGGTCGTGTCGTTCGTGATGATCAAGTCACACCAGCAGGACCCCATCCCGTACGTGGCCGGCGGCCTCGGGCTGTTCCTGTTCGGGATCATCCTGTTGTCGGGCCTCATGGTGATCGGGCCGAACGAAGCACGCGTGATGACGTTCTTCGGCAAGTACACCGGCTCGGAGAAACGCTCCGGCCTGCGCTGGATCAACCCGTTCACCAACAAGCGCGCCGTGTCGCTGCGCGTCCGTAACTTCGAGACGACGAAGATCAAGGTCAACGACCTCGACGGCAATCCGATCGAGATCGGTGCCGTGATCGTGTGGCGCGTCGTCGACGCGGCGCAGGCGACGTTCGACGTCGAGAACTTCTCGAACTACGTCCAGATCCAGGCAGAGAGCGCGATGCGCAACCTCGCGATGCATCATCCGTATGACTCGCACGACGACAGCGTGATGAGCCTGCGCGGGCAATCCGCGGCGATCTCGGACCAGCTCCGCAAGGAGGTCGACGAGCGCATCCACACCGCCGGCTGCGAGGTGGTCGACGCGCGGATCGCACACCTCGCCTACGCCCCGGAGATCGCGCAGGCGATGCTGCAGCGCCAGCAGGCCGGTGCGATCATCGCGGCACGGACGCGGATCGTCGAGGGCGCGGTGTCGATGGTGGAGATGGCGCTCGACCAGCTCTCGAAGCGCGGCATCGTCGAGCTCGACACCGAGCGCAAGGCCGCGATGGTCTCCAACCTACTCGTCGTGCTGTGCGGGGAGCGCTCGACGCAACCCGTCGTCAACGCCGGGTCGCTCTACTAGCGAGGAGCCCGTGGCCGAGCGCAAACCGTTCCTGCTCCGGATCGACTCCGCGGTACTCGAATCGCTGCAGAAGTGGGCGGCCGACGATCTGCGCAGTCTCAACGCGCAGATCGAGTACCTCCTGCGGGACGCGCTCGGGCGTGCGGGCAGGGCGCCTACACGCAAGAAGCGCGATCATCCCTATCGCTAGCGCTGACACCGCCTGGCACGGGCGCGCAGCCCGGACCGTGCGTGCGCGCACGACGATGTAACGCACGCGGCGATGCGGCGAGCCCGTACAATGAGGCGATGCGCTCGTTGGTGATGGTGCTGGCCGTGGTGGCTTGCGGCAGCGAAGCACTCGATCGACCGTGCTCGATCGAGTGCCTCGAGAGCTGCCCGGGCGGGATGACGTGCTCCGCCGGGTTCTGTGCCACCGATCGCGCGACGTGCGAGCCGAGCTTCGAGCGGGTCGCCACGGGAACCGGGTTTGCCTGCGCGACCGACCAGTACGACCGCGCGTGGTGCTGGGGCGCCAACGGGGATCGCCAGCTCGAGGACTCGGCTCGTCCGTTCATCGGGCGCGCGATCGTCGTGGGCGAGCGAAGGTGGGACTCGATCTCCGTCGGGGGTGGGCACGTTTGCGCGCTCGAGGACGCCGAGCTGTGGTGCTGGGGACGCAACGACCGCAGCCAGGTCACCGGCACGATCACCGGGGATGTGCCGTTGCCGATCCGGATCGAGGTCGCCGGCGAGACGATCAGCTGGAGCTTCGTGAGCACCGGGTTCGACTACACGTGTGCGATCGGGGACGGCCGGCTGTTCTGCTGGGGCTCGGGCGAGGTCGGCAAGCTCGGCACCGGCACGACGGACGACGCGAACACCCCGCGCCCCGTGCTCCCGAGCGTGCGCGACTGGACTGCGGTCTCGACGGGCGCGCGGCATACGTGCGCGGTCTCCGCGGCGAGCGGCGTGTTCTGCTGGGGCGATGGCAGCCAGGGCCAGCTCGGGAATGGCCGCTTCAACGTGCTGAGCACGCCCCAGGAGGTCGGGCTCGCCGAGGTCAGCTCGATCGCGGTCGGGCTCAACACCACGTGCGCGGTGACCGTGTCGGGCGAGCTCCATTGCTGGGGCCGCGCATTCGACGGTGCGCTCGGCGATCCGGCGATCGTGGATCCCGACGGCGAGGACACCGCGGTCCCGGTCCTCGCGAGCAACCTCGGCGGCTGGATCGAGGTGGAGTCGGCCGAACGCTACGCGTGTGCGCGACGAGACACCGAGGTGTGGTGCTGGGGCTCGGCGCGCTCGGGCGGCATCGGCGATGGTCGCTGGCTGTCGGAGCGTGCGTGGAACCGCGTCCTCGAGGGCGCGACCGACCTCGACGTCGGCTGGAACGCCACGGTCTTCGATGCCCAGCGCGACGACGGTGACTACGATCTGAGCTGTGCCGTGGTCGATGCTGCCGTGAAGTGCTGGGGCGACAACCGGACGGCGCAGCTCGGCCAGGGCGCCTCGACCCGCAGCGACCTGCCCGCCGAGATCGCCGGTGCTCAGGTGTGGTCGTCGATCGTCGCGGGATCGGCGCACGCATGTGGCATCGCAGGCGGTGACGCATTCTGCTGGGGCTCGGCGGAGCTCGGACAGGCCACCGGGGTCGCCGCCGGTCGTACGTCGCCGTGCACGCCGGAGCGCTGCGACGAAGGAGCGCCCGTGAAGCTCGCCACGGCCACCACCGCCCTCGCGACCGGTGAGGGTCATACGTGCGCGCTGCGCGGCGCGACGATCACGTGCTGGGGCGACAACGGATCCGGCCAGTGCGGCGCGGCTCCGTCGAGCGCGGTGACGCCACGGGATCTCCCGGGGACGTGGTCCGCGCTCCACGCTGGGGGCGCGAACGGTACGTGCGCGGTCTCCGGCAGCGAGACCTGGTGCTGGGGCAGCGCGCTCGCGCTCCACGAACCCGCGCACGAGGCGGTGCTCGACGGCGCGACCACGATCGCGCTCGGCGCCGGCTTTGGCTGTGCGCTCGACGCGACGAGCGTGCTCGTGTGCTTCGGCGACGCGGCGAACGCGTTCGGTAACGGCGGGCTCGGGACCTGCGGTGACAACGCGTGCAACGCCGGCGAGACCGCCTTCACGTGCGAGGCTGATTGCGGTGCGGCACCGCTCACCCACCTCGGCCGCGCGTACACCGCGATCGACAGTGGCGGCCGGCCGTTCGCATGCGGGCTGCGCAGCGACGGCGGCGTCGAGTGCTGGGGCGACAACCTCTATGGCCAGTCCGGCGAGCTCGACGAAGGCATGCGCATCATCCATCCCGTGACGACGCCGTTCGTGATGCCGGGCCTCGCCGGATGCACGCAGCTCGCCGCGGGCGACAAGCACGCCTGCGCGATCTGTGGCGGGGCGCTCGCGTGCTGGGGAGATGCAAGCCACGGCGAGCTCGGCGCCCCGATCAGCGTCGAGGCGATCACCACGCCACGTCCGATCGCCATCCCGCTCGTCGACGACACGTGGGTCGAAGTCACGGCCGGCGACGGCTTCACGTGCGGTCGCACGCAGATCGGCAAGGGCTACTGCTGGGGCTCGAGCCTGCACGGCGCGCTCGGCAATGGCGTGACCGGTGCCAACCTCCCGGTCACGGTCCAGCGCTGAACCATCGACGCGACTCAGCTCCCGGATTCACACAAAGACGCAGAGGACACGGAGAAGCGTTGCCTTCGAACCATCCGTGGAGCTCACGACAACGTTGAACGGCGAGCACGTCCGCTTCCCGAACCAACTCTGCTTGGTGTCCTCTGTGTCTTTGTGTGAAATCTGCCGGTGCGGTGCGGTGCGGTGCGGTGCGGCACGACACGGTCGGGCTCGCGCGTTGCGTGTCTACGAGGTCACTGCGCGGAGCACGGAGCCGTCGTCGATCAGGGCGCGGACGGCGGCGATGTCGGGCGAGAGCGGGCGGTCGGTCATCATCGCGGGGACCTTCGCGCGGATCGTGGCGTGGACCGCCTCGAGCAGCGGCGTGGTGTGAAGCGGGCGGCGGAGGTCGAGGCCCTGCGCGGCGCACAGCAGCTCGATCGCGAGGACGTCGCGAACGTGGTGCTCGATCTGGGCGAGCTTGAGCGCGGCGGTCGCGCCCATCGAGACGTGATCTTCGCGGCCGGCGGAGGACGGGATCGAGTCGACGGAGGCGGGGTGCGCGAGGATCTTGTTCTCGGAGACGAGGGCGGCGGCGGAGACCTGCGCGATCATGAAGCCGGAGTTGAGGCCGCTGTCGGGGGCGAGGAACGGAGGTAGGCCGCTCGAGAGGTGGGGGTTGACGAGCTGCTCGATGCGGCGCTCGCTGATGTTGGCGAGCTCGGCGACGGCGATCGCGGCCGCGTCGAGCGCGATCGCGACGGGCTGCCCGTGGAAGTTGCCGCCGCTGATCATCTCGTCGCCCTCGGGACCGTCGATGAAGACGAGCGGGTTGTCGGTGGAGCTCGCGGCTTCGCGCTCGAGCACGGTGCGAACGTACGAGAGGATATCCCGGCTGGCGCCGTGGACCTGCGGCATGCAACGCAGCGAGTAAGGGTCCTGGACCTTGCCGCAGTCCTTGTGCGACTCGGCGATCGGCGAGCCGGCGAGGAGCTCGCGGAGGAACGCGGCGACCGCGATCTGGCCGGGGTGCGGCCGCGCCGCGATGACGCGCGCATCGAACGCGCGTGCGGTGCCCTTGAGCGCTTCGAGCGAGAGCGCGCCCGCGATGTCGGCGACGCGACAGGTGGCCTCGGCATCGAACACCGCGAGCCCTCCGACGGCCGTCATGTGCTGCGTGCCGTTGAGCAGCGTCAGGCCTTCCTTGGCTTCGAGCACGAGCGGCGGGATCGCGGCACGGCGAAGCGCCTCGAGCGAGGGCAGGGTCTCGCCGCGATACTCGGCGAAGCCTTCGCCGATCATGCCGAGCGCGAGGTGGGCGAGCGGTGCGAGATCTCCCGATGCGCCGACCGAGCCGCGCGTCGGGATGACGGGATGCACACCGGCGTCGAGCAGCTCGCAGAGCCGCTCGCAACACACGGGGCGCGCGCCGCTCCGCCCGGTCGCGAGCACGGCGGCGCGCAGCAACATCATCGCGCGGACCGCATGACGTGGAAGCGGTCCGCCGACCCCGGCGGCATGCGAGCGGACGAGGTTCTGCTGGAGCTGCGCGACCTGCGCCGCGGAGATCCGTACCTCGGCGAGCGCACCGAACCCCGTGTTGACGCCATAGACTGCCGGCGCCGTGTCGCCACCCGCCACCACCGCATCCACGACCCGGCGCGCACGCGCCATCGCCGCATGGGCCCGCGGGCTGATCTCCACGCGTCGGTTGCCGCGGGCGACCTCCGCGATCACATCCAGGGTCAGAGCGTCATCCCCGAGGCGAAGAGGCGTTTGCACGGGGTGACTGTATTGCCCCATCCATGTCACAGCACAAGGTCCCAAATCCTCGGAATGACGCATGCCTACGTTGACACCTCGAAGCTCCCGCGCGATGGTCTAGACGACTTGGGATCGCCACCCGAAGACGATCCGGGCGCGAATGAGGGCGCGTCCGAGACACCGCCCATTGCCCCGCCAGCAGGGGGCGGGTTGGCGGCACGCATCGACGCCATGATGGCGGACGACGAGGACTCGAGCTCCGGTCCGGACCCGAGCGAGACGGCCGACGTCGACCTCGAAGATCTGGACGAGGTCGATCCACACCCGATGACCGACCGTCACGACGGTCCTCGCGAAGCGATGCCGATCCCTCCACCGCCGAAGCTGCCGCCGTCGCGCCCATCGAGTCCGGCGCCGCCTCCGATCCCGCGGATGGTCGTCCCGCCACGCCTGCCGACGATGCGGGTGCCGTCCGTCGGTGCCAGGCCACCCTCGGTACCGCGTGCCGCGGCGTCGGGTCCGATGCCGATGGTCGCACCTTCGGTCGCGATCCCGCCGGCGACGATCTCGGTGCCACCGAGGGAGCACGAGGCGCCCGCGTCGCGCCCCCGCAGCCCGTCGAATGCGCCACCGGTTCCGGAGCGCGCCCGCCGTGGCACGGCACCCCCGTCGCCGGTGAGCGAGGACATCGACGTCGACCACGGACCACAACCCGAGGTCTCGCTCTCCGAAGGGCAGATGGAGGTCTCGACCGGGATCGCGAACATCGTCGTCGATCAGCCGCTCGAGGCGCACCTCGACTCGCCGACGGTCGTCGATCGCGCGCTGGCCGAGCTCGGCGATGCCGGCGGCGAGCAACGCGCGCTGGTGATGTTGCGAGAGCTCGACGCGACGTCGGATCCGGCGAGTGCCGCGTTCCTCGCGTACGAGATCGGCGAGCACTACGAGCGCCGGCTCGCCGACGAAGCGCGTGCCGTGAAGGCGTACGGGCGTGCCCTCACGCTCGATCCGTCGCTGCGGCCGAACTTGTGGGCGATCCGCCGCGTGTTCTATCGCCGCGGCCTGTGGCCGAACCTCGTCAAGCTGATCTCGGCCGAGGTCGCGTATGCGCGCGACGATCTCGAACGCGCCGACCTGTACCTCGAGAAGGCACGGGTCGCCGGCAATCACATCGGCGATCTCGACGAGGCGCGCACGGCACTCGACGAGGCGGTCCGGATCGCGCCCACGCACCAGGGTGCGCTGCTCGAGCTCGAGCGGATCGTCGCGCGTGCCGGCGACATCCCGGCGCTGATCGATGTCTGGGAGCGGCTGGCCGAAGCGGTCGAACAACCGGCGCGCAAGATCAGCTACTGGCTCGAGGTCGGCCGCGCCGCATCGTCTGCGCTGGGCGGCAACGACTACCCGCGGTCGCAGGAGGCCTTCGAGCAGGCCGCCGCGCTCGCGACGGGCGCTGCCTCGAGCGTCGCCGAGCGAGTCGCTCGCGAGAAGCTGCGGGTCGCCGAGCAGCACGGCATCCCCGACGACGTCCACGCCGCGATCGAATCGCTGGCCACGCTGCTCCTCGCGGCATTCGGTCCGGCAGGCCCGAGCGAGACGAGTGCCGCGGAGCAATCGACCGATCGCGCGACGCAGATCCGCCGCGAGCTTGTCGCGCTGCGCCGGCGACAGGCCCAGCTCGTACGCACCGAGACCCCGGAGAAGGCGTGGGAGGTGCTGCAACAGGCGCTCGCCCTGGCACCGGGGGAGCCGCTCGTGCTCGCGGATCTCACCGAGCTCGCCGAGGAGCTCGGCCGCTACGACGACCTCGCGGAGCTCGTGCAGAGCTGGCAGGCCGTCGAGGGTGATCCAGGTCGCGCGATGGCGCTCTCGATCAGGCGCGCCGATGCGCTGCTCCGTGGTGGCCAGCGCGATCAGGCGCGCGCGCTGCTCGCGTCGCTCGAAGCGAGTGCGCCGGGCTTCATCGTGCTCACGTCCGCGGCCGAGCGTGATGCGCTCGGCCGTGCGAGCGCACCTGATCTCGCGAAGACCTATCTGGCCGCGGCGCATGCGGCGGTGCTCGGCGCCTGGCTGGGCCCCGGGCAACCCCCCGCGCCAGATCCGGGCGCGGCGGCCGCACTCTACGTTCAGGGTGCCGAGCTGCTCGCGTACGAGGTCGGCGGCCAGGAGGCGATCGACGAGGCCCGCGCCGCGCTCGGCAAGGCACTCGAGGCAGTTCCCGGCTATCCATCGGCCGTCGAGGCGCTCGTCGAGCTCGATGACGTCACCGGCAACGTCGCCGAGGCACTCGCGCGGCTCAAGACCGCCGCGATCGCCGCCGACGGCGACCGCCGACGCACGATCTACGAGCGCGCGATCCGGCTCGCACGCAGCCACGGGGATCTCGAGTCCGTGCTCGAGCTCGAGCGCTCGGTGATGCAGCTGGCACCGTCGGATCTCGGGCTGCGCTGGCGCCTGGAATCCACGCTCGCCCAGCTCGGTCGCGATGACGAACGCGCGCAGTTGCTCGGCGAGCTCGGGACCACCGAGACCGATGCGACGCGCCGTGGAACGGCCCTGCTCGCGGCCGCGCGGCTGCGCGAGCGGGCAGGCTCCGTCGAGCTCGCGACCGATCTCTATCGGCAGGTCCTCGCGCTGTGGCCCGAAGATACGTTCGCGCGCGAGTCGCTGATCGATCTGCTGCGCGCGCAGGAGCGGTGGGCCGAGCTCGTGACCGAGCGTCGCGCCGAGGCGCGTGCGCTGCCCGACGGCGGTGCGGCTCGACGCGCGTTGCGCGAGGCGGCGTGGATCCTCGAGGTCCGCCTCGGCGACGCCGCGATCGCGGCGCAGGTCTATGACGAGTGGCTGGTGCGCATCCCCGACGATCGCACCGCGCTCGCAGGCTCGGCGCGCTGCCGGGCAGCGTTTGGCGACCGACTCGGCGAGGTGACCGCACGCCGCACGATCGCGGACCTCGATCCGACCGCCGAAACCCAGTGGCTGCTCGGGCGCGCGCTCGAGCGCGCGGGCCAGTTCGACGAAGCCGCCGAGGTGTTTCGCGCGCTCTCGGTCCGCGAGGAGCCTTCGGTGGCAGCGACGAGCGCCGCGCTCGCGCTCGCCGATCTCGCCGCCGGTCGCGCCGACACGGTGATGCGCGTCGAAGCGACCGCCGCGCTCGCCGGGCGTACGACCGAGCCGCGCCTCGGTGCCGCGCTCGCGGAAGACAGCGGCTGGATGTACGCGCTCGTGCTCGAGGACTTCGAGCGAGCCGCGCTGTCGTTCGCGGCCGCGGTCGCGCTCGAGCCGAATCGTCGAGGCGCGTTGCTCGGGGCCGGCCTCGTCGCCGCCCGCCGCGGCGATCCGGCCGGGTTGTCCGCGGCGTACGACGGACTCGCTGCATCCGTGCAGATGCCGGACGCGGCAGCCGCGCTTCACCTGCGCGCCGCCGCGACCGCGGCAGCGAGCGGCGACCTCGATCTCGCGAACCAGCGCGTCGCGGCCGCGCGCCTGGCGGCCCCCGACGATACGAGCGCGCTGCTCGTGCTCGCGGAGACCACCGCGACGCCGCAGGTCGAGACGAACAACATTCCCGAAGCCGTCGATCGGTTGCTCGATCGCGCCGAGGTGCTCGAGATGCGTGCGGCGCTCGCCGACGATCCCGCCGCGCGCGCCTCGTGGGAGCTCGATCGAGCCGAGGCGCTCGAGCTTGCCGGGCGGTTGCGCGAGGCCGGCACGGTCGTCGCGGCCGTGCTCAAGGGGCAGCCGACCGACGTGCGCGGGCTCGAGGCCTTGCGACGCATGGCGAAGCGGGTCGGCGACGACGCCACGTGGGCGCAGGCGAGCTACCTGCTCGCACGCGAGCTCGGCGATCCGACCGCGAAGCTCGCACTGCTGCGTGATGCAGCGAGCGTGATCGATCACAACGAGCTGCCGTCGCCGAAGGCCTCGGCCGACCAGTCGCTCGCGATCTACAAGCGAATCCTGCAGGTCGATCCCGGTGCCGCGGAGTACGAGCGGCTGCTCGAGCTGATCCGCGAGCGCGCCGACGTGCGCGGCCTGATCGCCGCGCTGACCGACCGGCTCACGTGGCTCGAGGCGGAGCAGCAGGACATCGCCCGCGATCAACAGATGGTGCCGTTGCTACTCGAGCGCGCGACCGTGCTGCATGGCCTCGGCGATCACGGCGCGGCGATGGCCGACCTCGACGCGCTGCTCGATCGAGCCGCGAGTCATGTCGAGGCGCTCCGGTTCCGTGCGGACCTCGCGTTCCACGCCGGCGAGGTCGAGCTCGCCGTGACGCTGTGGCGGCGCTGCCTCGGCGCCGAGACCCGGCCAGGGCGCCGCGCCGAGGTCGAGCTCCAGCTCGCGAAGGTGCTCGCCGAGAACGTCAACGATGTCGCCGGGGCGATCGAGAACATCGAGCGCGTCGTCGAGGCCAGCCCCGAAGATATCCAGCTGCGCGAACACCTGCTCGGGCTGTGTCTGCGGTCGAGCGACTGGGAACGTGCGGCCCGCGAGCTGCGCGTGCTCGCCCGGCTCCGCCCGACGCCGCAGGACAAGGCCCGCGAGGAGCTCCGGCTCGGCCTCATGTTGCGCGACCGCCTGAACGATCGCACCGCGGCCCGGCTCGCGCTCGATCGCGCGCGCACGCTCGACCCGCTCAACCTCGATGTCGTGCGCGAGCTCACCGAGCTGCTCGAGCCGGCCGCTCGCGCCCAGGTCCTCGCGAGCACCGCGTCGAGCTTCCGCGCCTCGATCGGCCAGAACCCCAAGAGCGCCGTGCTCTACGATCGGCTCGCGCAGGTCACCGGATGGCAGAGCGACGTCGATGCGAGGTGGCTCGCACTCGTCGGGCTCGAATCGCTCGGCACGCCGTCGGTCGATCAGCGTCAGGTGCTCGAACAGGGGCGCCACACGATCGGCACGCCGACCAGGCACAAGCTCGACGACGCCGCGCGCAAGGCGATCCGCGGCGGCGCGACCGGTCCGCTCGTCGAGCTGTGGCGCGCGATCGCGCCGGTCGTGCAGGTCGCTACCGGTGTCGATGCCGCCAAGCTCGGGTTCGGCCGCGGCGATCGGGTGCCGCTCAAGAAGCTCGGCAAGGAGTACGAGGCGATGGCGACCGCGCTCGCCTGCTTCGGGATCGAGGACGTCGAGATCTACATCAACGCGTCGCGTGCGGGCGTCGCGCGCGCGCTCGCCGCCGAGACTCCGATCCTGTGCGTCGGTGCAGACGTCGCGGCGGCGAGGATGCCGCACCAGCGATGGCTGCTCGGTCGCACCGTCGCGACGCTCGCGGAGGGCCTCGCGACGTTGCCTGATCTGCGCGACGCCGAGCTCGGATGGATGATCGTCGCGGCGCTGCGCGCATCCGACACCGCGATCCCGCCGGGTCTCGCCGACGAGATCGCCGGCGAGGACGCGGGCATGGCCGATCGCGCGAAGCTCCTGAAGAAGGAGATCAACCGCAAGTCGCGCGGGCTCGTGCAGCAGCTCGTGCAGCAACGTGCGAGCGAGCTCGTCGACCTGGCGGGGTTCCGGCGCAACGCACTCGCGGTCGGTCACCGCGCGGGCCTGGTGTGGGCCGGCGATCTGTCGGTCGCGCTGGCGCAGCTCGACGTCGGCAAGGGCGGCAAGTCGATCACCGACAGCCCGCCCGCCCTCGAGCTCACCGCGTGGTCGGTCTCCGACGAGCATGCGAGGCTCCGCGAGGTGCTCGGCGTCGCGATGAAGGGAATGCGATGACCACCGGAGGTAAGCCCCCCGCGAAGGGACCCAAGGCGTTCCTCGGCGATGACGATCTGTTCTCCGAGCTCGACGCGTGGGATGCCACGTTCGACGCGCTCCACGGCGGACCGGAAGGCGGCGAGCCGGCGCCGGCGCCGGTGATGGAATGGCCCGCGCCAGTCGAGGCCGATCCGACCGTGCTGTCTCGCGCCGCGCCGCCCGATCCGAGCACCACGCTCGACGACTTCGATCCGAGCACGCACGAGCTGGAAGAGCAGATGACGCTCGACAGCGCGATCGTCGAGGATGAGGGGACGCCCCATCCACGCCACTCGACGCTCGAGACGCCCCTCGATCCCGACGAGACCGACTTCTCGGGCATGGGCGCGAAGAGCCCACCGGTCGTGCTCGGCGATCTGCTGGGTCGCAGCACGACCGCTCCACCGATCGACGACAGCGCGTCGCACGACGACGATCGGACCCGCATCCAGGACAGTGGAGCGATCCGCCGGCCGGCGAGCGACGACGAAGGCGTGTTCACCTCGGCATCGCGTCCGGCGCCGGTCGATCCGGACATGGCGTTCGATGAAGATTCGCTCGCGCCGCCCCCAACCCCGGCGCCGGTTCCCGAGCGTCGCACGCCGGCGATCGTCCGGCGCGTCACGGCGCAGCGACCGGCCGCGCCTCAGAGTCGCGACATCACGCCATCGAGCAGCATCCAGCTCTCGGCCTTCGACGAGACGCGGATCCTTCACAGCGAGGAGATCGAGGCGCGCGCCACCGAATCGCGACAGTCCGCGCCGACGACGCCGCCGAGCTTCGATGAGGACGCCTACGACGACATCGAGATCGAAGCCGACGCGAACGCGAAGGTAGCCGCGCCGGCAAGCACGCTCGAATCGGCTCCGGTGCAGCGGCGCACCGCGCACGTGCTCCGCCGGACCGATACGCCGACCCGGCCGCCGCCGGTCGCACGTCCCTCCTCGTCGCCGGTCATCGAGATCGACATCGAGGACGAAGAGGGCATCCCGGCAGCTCCGCAGGGGGAGGATGACTTCTCGGATGTAGCCGCCGCCGTGGGTGCGTCCGACGACGATATCAGGATGCCGATCGGCCGCCCGGACGAGCCGGTGGCGCTTGTCGGCCTCGATGCCGCGCTCGACGATCTCGACGACGCGCCGCTCCCAGCCATCGCGTCACCGCGGACCGACGATCTGCTCCAGACGCGCACGGCGCCATCGACGTTCCCCGATGCCGACCGCGGGTTGCCGACGCTGATCGACAGGAGCCGCGCTCCGTCGCCGAGCGAGCCCGGGCGATCCAGGCCGACCACACGACCGCCGGCGCTCACGGATCTGTATCCGCGCACCAAGCTACCGACGTCGGTGCCGCCGCTCGGCGTGAAGACGCTGACCTCGATGGTGCCGCCTGCGGGCCCGTTGAAGACGCTGCTCGACGTGGGCGCGCCGCCACCTGCGCGACCGGCGCGGCTGCCGACCCCGATGCCCGTCGAGCTGGAGCCGGCCGTCGAGGTCGAGCCCGTGCTCGATCTCGACACCGCGACCCGCGCATGGCCGGAGCAGTCCGAGCCGCTGCAGAGCGCGGCGCTCGACGAAGCGTCGGCCCAGGCGCTGCTCGTCTACGAGCGCGAGGTCTCCACGCTCGATGACAGCGCGACCTCGGCGGCGCTTCGGATGGAGGCCGGGCGACTGTGCGAGCGGCTCGCCGATCTCGAGCGCGCGCGCGCTCACTACGACGCCGCGCTGCTCGCCGATCCACGCGCGACGCCGGCGCTGCGCGGCCTGCGCCGGATCGCGCGTGCGAGCGGCGACCTCGGCGAGGCGACGCGCCACCTCGATACCGAGATCGCGGTCGCCGGTGCACTCGAGCGGCGCCCACTCGGCCACTACCGGGTCGACCTGCTGATGGCGAGCGGCGAGCAGGACATGGCACGCGTCGCGGTCGGCGAGATCCTCGACAGCGCGCCGTCGGATATCCGCGCGTTGCTCGCGCAGCTCGAGCTCGCGTTCCTCGACGGTCGCGCCGATGAATTCGGCGTCGCGCTCGAGCAGATCGCGCACGCCGTCACCGATCACGAGCTGCGTGCCGCGGTGCAATCGGCCCGCGGCGTGCTCGCCGCCCATCACAACGACACCGCCGCGGCCGTGACCTGGTTCACCGCTGCGGCCGAGTCCGATCCGCAGGCGATCTCGGCGCGGCTCGGTGCGGTTCGCCACGCCGCCGTCCAGGCGGATGGCGACGCGGTCTCGCGCGCGCTCGTCGACGTGGCGCGCCAGGTCGAGCGCAACGATCCATTCACGGCGGCCGCCGCGGCGATCCGCGCCCAGCAGTGGGCACCGGCGACCGAGGCGGGGGTCGAGCTCGCCACGATCGCGGCCGCGATCGCGACCGCGTCCGCACCGTCGGACCCACTGGTCGCGCGGCTCGCCGCCGAGACTGCTGCGCAGGCCAGCGATGCCGCCACCGCCGCTGCCGCGTTCGCGCACTGGTCGCGCAGCGCGACCTCGCAGGCCGAGCGCGCATACGCAGCGGCGCGTGCGGCGGAGCTGGATCCGGCGCATGCCGCCGAGCTGTGGATGACGGCGCTCGACCAGGATCCCGGCGACGACTACGGCGCGGCGCAGCTCCGTACGGCTTATGTGGCCTCCGAGATGACCCAGGCCGCGATCGACGTCGATGTCGCGATCGCCGCCGATCTCGAGCGCGATCGCGCGCGGCTGCGAGCGGCGTACGGCCTGATCGCGCAGGGGCAGCTCGAGAGTGCGATCGACGTGCTGGCTCGCGGTCGCGCCGCACGACCGGCCTCGCTCGCGATCGCGGAGGCCCTCGGCGAGGCGCTGGCAGCCTCGGGCAAGTGGACCGAGCGTGCGCAGCTGTTTGCCGAGCTCGCCCGCGAACCCGGTGACCAGCTCGACGGCGAAGTCGCTCAGCTCCGCAGCGCGATCGCGTGGGAGGAAGCCGTCGGCGCGACCGCCGCCGCCGAGGCAGTGGACAGCGAGGAGCTGCAGCGCGTGACCATGGCGGCGCTCGACGCGTGGGACCGCGTGCTCGAGCACAGCGCCCACAACCCGACGGCCCACGCCGCGGCGATCATGCTCGCGAACCGGCTCGGCGATCGCGAGGTGATGGACGAGGTGCTCGCGCGGACGCAGGCCGCCGAGAAGTCACCCTCGCTGGCAGCGGCGAGCCTCGCGTTGCGTCGCGCGCGGCTGCTCGCCGACGATCCGCCGCGTGCCGAAGCGCTGCTGCGCGGGACGCTGCCGCTCGACGATCCGCGGCGCACCGTCGCGCTCGTGATCGGAGCCGCGCGTGCGAACGACCTCGGCGAGGCCGCGTCCGCGCTCGAGGAGCGCGCGAGCCAGCTCGACGGGCGCTCGGCCGCGACCGAGGTCGCCGCGCTCCGGCTGCGCGCCGCACAGCTCGCGCTCGATGCGGGCGATGCACCACGTGCAACCCGCCTGTTGCAGCTCGTCGAACAGGCCCTGCCGAGCCTCGGGGTCGTTCCCGATCTGCTCGCAGCCGCGCGCCGTCGCGCCGGCGATCGCCCGACCGCGGGGCAGGTGCGACGCATCGATCCGGGTCTGGGCGTGTCGTCCCCTGATGCGTTCGCGCGCATCGTTCGCGACGCCGATCTCGCGGCGATGCAGGGCGATGGCGCGGGCGCGCTCGCGCTCTACCAGCGCGCGCTCGAGCTCCGGCCGTCCGACCCGGTCGCGATGGTGCCGCTCATCCGCGTCGCGACCGAGCTGCGCGATCCGGCACCGCTCACCGCGATCGCGCTCGCGCAGCTCCGCACCGTCGAAGCCACCGGTGATGCGGTCGCGAAGGCCGCGGCCTACGAGCTGCTCGCCCACATCGATGCCGATCTCCGCAACGACCCCGGCGCGGCGCAGATCGCGCTCGAGAGCGCATCGCAGGCGGACCCGAGCCGCATCGACCTGATGCACCGGCTCGAGCAGAACTACGCGGTCAACGACGAGATCGCCGAGCTCGTGCGCCTGCGCAACGCGGAGCTCGACACGCTCCCCGCCGAGTGCACCCGGGACCGCGCCGCGCTGCAGCTCGACATCGCCGGGCTGGCGACGCGCGATGGACGGACCGAGGTCGAGCTCGCCGAGCTGTACCGGGCCGCGCTCGCGACCGATCCGGCCACGCGGCTGGCGCTGCTCCACCTCGAGTCGATCGTGCGCCGCAGCGGCGCGTCCGAGGAGCTCGCGCAGCTCGAGGAACAGATCGCCTCGTACTTCGAGGGCGATCCGAAGACCCAGGCCGCGTTCTGGACCCGCGCCGGCGAGACGCTCGCCGAGATCGGCCAGATCGACGGCGCCGTGCAACGGTTCGGTCGCGCCGAGGCGGCCTTGCCCGGGCACGTCCCGGCGCTCGAGGGCTGGCGCCAGGCGGCACTCAAGGGCGCGTTGTGGATCGATGTCGCCGAGGCCTCTACCCGGCAGGCGCTCAACACCACGGCGCCGATGCTGCGCTCGGCGCTCCACCACTTCGCGGGCGTCGCGCTCATGGACAAGGCGCTCGTCGGCGAGCAGGCGATGGTCGCGTTCCGGCGCGCGCTCGAGGCCGATCCGGGCCACAAGGACGCGTTCCTGCGCCTGCGGATCCTGCTCGAGGAGGACGCGAATCACGATGATCTCGCGACGCTCCTCGCGCAGCGCCTCGAGGTCGAGCCCGATCACCACATGAAGGTCGAGCTGCACCGCGCGCTCGCCGAGCTGCACCGCAACTTCCTCTCCGATCGCGAGACCGCGACCCGGCACTACCGCGCGATCCTCGACTCGGATCCCAACGATCTTCGCTCGCACGCAGCGATCGCCGACATCGCCTGGGAGCAGGGCAACTGGCAGGAGGCCGCGGACGCCCTGATGTCGCGTGCACGGCTCGAGCGCGAGCCCGAGATCCTCAAGACGCTGTGCTTCCGGCTCGGCCTGATCTATGCCGATCGGCTCGTCGACGTCCCGATGGCGCTCAAGGCGTTCCAGCGCGCGCTCACGTACCAGCCCGACGACGAGAACACGTTGATCCGCCTCGCGGACCTCGCGACGCAGATCGGCGAGTGGAAGCTCGCGCTCGGTGCGTGCGAGCGGCTCGTCAAGAACGAGAGCGATCCCGATCGCCGCGTCGCGCATCTCCACCGCGTCTCGAAGATCTTCAAGGTCGGCTTCAACGACATGAAGCGCTCCGAGCGCGCGCTCAACCTCGCGCTCGACAGCGCCCCCACCAACGACGAGGCGCTGCAGCAGCTCGTCCAGTTCTACAAGGACGCGCGCGATATCACCTCGGTCCGCGTCCACTTGAACCGGGTCGCCGGAACGATGCGTGCCCGGGTGGCCCAGACGCCGCTCGACGGCCAACCGTACCGGGTGATCGCGCGTGCGATGTCGGCGCGTGCCGGGACCGGCATGGCAGGCTCGTTGCCGATCGCGCGTGCGGCCGCGCAGCTCGCCGACATGCTCGGTGCGGCCGGCGAGCCCGAGCACAAGCTGATCGCGGAGCCGGCGCGTCCGGATCTCAGCCAGCTGATCCGGCCCGAGGCCGACGAGGTGCTGTTCCCTCGCGGCGTGCCGGTCGAGCTTCGTCAGGTGTTCCAGCTGCTCGGCGACCGCATCGCGAAGCACGTCGGCGTCAACGTCCAGCTGTACGGGGTGTCACGCGGGGATCGCGTTCGCGCGAAGGACAATCCGGTCGCGGCGGTCGCGCAGTCGGTGGCCACCGGCCTCGGGTTCGGCGAGATCGACGTCTACATCTCGAGCCGCCAGCCGTGGGTGATGGTCGCCGAGCCGACGAGCCCGGTCTCGCTGATCATCGGGTCGTCGATCGCCGCGATGGGCGGTGATGCGATCCGGTTTGCCGCCGGAGGGGCGCTGAAGATGGCGCAGGGGTCGCTCGCGATCCCGGCGCGCTTGCCATCGGAAGAGCTCGGCGTCCTGGTCGTCGCGTTGCTGCGGTTGTTCCAGCCCGAGTTCCCGATCCGCACGGTCGATCCCGACGCGGTCGCGGCGCAGTTCCAGAAGCTCCGCCGGCTCATCCCGACGAACCTGCTGAACGAGCTGAAGCCGTTCGGGCAGGCGATCGATGGCCAGCGATTCAGCCACGACGAGCTGTCCCGGGGCCTGAAGATCGCGTCGCTGCGGGCCGGACTCGTGGCGTCCGGGTCGGTGCTCGCGGGGCTGCGCATCCTGGCAGCCCAGTCCGAGGGTGAATTGCCTGGTTTCCTGGCGGATCCTGTCGCCCAGGGGTTGGTTGGCTTCGCGCTTGGCGAAGATCACGCCGCCGTCGCCAGGTAGCTGTAACCGCGAGAGATCACGTAACGATCTCTTGGCCACTGGGTGCGACCTTCACTGGGCACACTGGTTGCTCATCGACCCAGCATCCGACAGCCATCGGACCCGCTCGGAGGAACGTCATGAGATCACAGCCACTCACCGGCACTCGCAGTTTTCTGACCATGACAAGCCTGACTTGCCTGGCTACGACAGTAGCCTGTGGCAGTGGGGGCGCTCCCGAGCTGTCCGGTCTGACGGATCAGGTCGCCCAGGTGGGCACCGAGCTCCAGGTCGACCTCAACGGCACCGATCCCGACGGTGACCAGCTCAGCTACGGCTTCCGCGCCGCGGACCTCCCGGAGGTCCGGGACCAGGCACAGGTCACCGTCTCGCCGAGCGGGGTCGGCGTGTTCCGCTGGACGCCGCTCGCGGCGGACGTCGGCGAGCACTCGTTCGACTTCACCGCCTCCGATGGCGACAACACGACCACGGTCACCGTCACGATCGACGTCAAGTCGGCGATCGGCTCGGCGACCGCACCGATCTTCCGGCAGCCGCTCGGCACCGGGACGACGATCGACCTCGGCAAGAAGAAGTGCGTCGACCTGAGCGTGGTGGTCGAGGACCAGGACACCGCACAGGTGACGGTCTCGATGGAAGAGCCCGTGATCGAGGGCGCGACCCTCAACCAGGACGATGGCCTGACGGCGACGTTCCAGTGGTGCCCCACCAAGGAGCAGGAAGCCGAGAACCGCTACACGCTCGTGCTCGCGGCCGACGATGGCGAGAACCCGAAGACGATGAAGCCCTACCTCGTCGTGCTCCGCGGCAACAGCGGCACGAACTGTCCGGGCGCCGCTCCGGTCATCGCCCACACGGTGCAGAACGTCTCGACCATCTCCGATCTCACGGTCGACGCGCAGGTCAGCGACGACAAGGGCCTCAAGGAGGCGCCGTTGTTCTACTACTCGGAGACGCAGCCGGCGAACCCGCCGAACCTGTCGCAGATGATCCAGCTGTCGACCCTCAAGATCGACGGCACGAACACGAACGCGACCTACGCGGCCGACGTGCCGAACCCGGTGGCGGGCATGCCGGCCGGCACGCAGAAGACGATCTTCTACGTGTTCGTCGCCGATGACGACGACGACGAGACCGGCAACTGCGATCACTCGACGACGTCGCAGGTGTTCTCGATGACCGTCACGTCCAACGGCGTGGCGAACCAGGCGATCTGCTCGACGTGCTCGTCGGACGCGCAGTGCGGCACCGGCGACCTCTGCGTCACCGATGGCTCGCTGGGCGCGACTCGCTGCCTGCAGTCGTGCGCCGGTGGCTGCCCGACCGGCTACACGTGCTCGAACGAGCCGGTGTTCTCGGTCGACTTCGCGTCGGCGAACCAGTGCGTTCCGCAGAGCGGCTCGTGCGAGATGCCGACCGGCGCCTGCGCGGATGACACCAACGAGGAAGACGACAACCGCACCGCCGCCACGGCGAACGCCGCGGTCGATGGCCCGCTCGCCCCCGGCCTGCATGACTTCGTGAGCTGCCCGAAGGCGATCCAGCCGACCTCCGGATCGAAGGCGGACGACGACTGGTTCCAGATCGTCGTTACCCAGGACACCAGGCTCGACCTGTTCCTCGTCGGCAACGGCGAGAGCGACCTCGACCTCCAGCTCTACCGGTCCAACGAGACCATCCTCTCGAAGTCGACGAGCCTCAGCTCGAGCGAGAACATCGTGAAGTGCGTCACGCCCGGCACCTACTACATCAAGGTCAACGGCTTCGACCCCGTCCGTAGCGAGTACCTGCTCGACTACACCGCGACCCCCGAGGTCTGCAACACGACGTGTGTCGACGACGCGCGCGAGGACGACGACACGTTCAGCCAGGCGCGGTCGACCACGACGAACTTCAGCTCGACCGGCAACGTCACGTGTCCCAACGACGACGATTGGTACGAAGTCACGCTGTTCGACGGTGATAAGCTGACCATCGACTTGACGTTCACGCACAGCACCTCGACCCAGGACCTCGACCTCCACCTGTTCAAGGGCGGGACCACCGACCTGTGGCCGTGCAGCGTGGCGGACTCGTCGACGTGTACGGTCGCTCATGGTCAGGGCGCGACGTCGAACGAGCACGCGGTGCACGACCAGGTCTCGGGTTGCCCCGCGGGCTGCGATTTCTACGTGGTCGTTCGCGGCTACGACGGTGCGACCGCCCCCTACGGCATCGCGCTCAAGGTCGAGTGATGCGGGCCCTGCCAGTCAGCCTCGCGCTCGCCGCGGCGGCGGGGTGTGCCACCTCGACCGCACCTGACCCCGGTCTCGAGGGGCTCGCGATCAGCCAGGTCGCCCCGGAGACGATCATCCCGGGCAGCAAGGTCTTCGTCACCGGCGCCTCGTTCGTCGATGCGCAGTGGGGCGCTGCCACGCTGCACCTCAGCGGCGGTGGCGTCGACGTGCGGTGGCCGGCGACGTTCGTCGACTTCGACACGATGACCGTCGCGGTCGACGGCGCGATGATCAGCGACGTCGGCGGCGCGACCGACTTCCACGGCACCGCCCGGGTCGACATCGTCGCCACGACCGACGGCGAGACCTACTCGAGCGAAGGCATCACGATCGATCTCGCGTTCCGCGACCAGCTCGCTCCGGCCCAGGTCTCGCTCGATAGCACCGGCGTCATCTTCGTCAACGACAACATCCAGATCTCGGGCGAGGGCTTCCTGCTCGGCGGAGACGAAGGGGTCACCGTCGCCAAGCTCGAGGGTTGCTTCACGCTGGATAGCGGCGGCGCCTGCAACGCGATCACCGAGCTCGAGATCGCGATGAATCCGGTCGAGGCACTGTCGCGCGAGCGCGCCGTGTTCCCGTTCTCGCCGAAGGTCGCCGGCATCAAGCCAGGCAACTTCGTCGGCAAGGTCACCGTCATCAACAAGCAGACCGCGATCTCGCCGATCGCCTCCGACGCGATCGACGTTTCGTACGATCTCGTCACCGCGCAGATCTTCGCCGTCGACCCGCCGGCCGCGAGCCTCGGCCAGTACGTGTTCGTCAAGGGCGGCGGCTTCGTCGGTGGCGAGGCCGGTGCGCTCACCGAGCTCGAGCTCTCCGGTACGTTCAACAGGACCGGCGGCAACCCGGCGCCGATCTCGATGACGCTCATCCCCGAGTTCGTCGAAGGACGGCTCGTGCGCTACGTCCTCAACACCGACGACGAGCTCGGCCAGGCGCTCGACCTGCGCGTCGATACGGGCGACTTCACGGGCACCGTCACGCCGATCGTCAGCTACGGCAGCGATCGCGTGCGCGGCGTATCCACCCCGGCGAGCTTCTCGATCGCACCGGTCAAGCAGGTCGTCTACCTGCAGTACCAGCCGACGTACGTCGAGGGGTTGCGCGACTTCGGGCTGCGCGCCGTCGACAAGAAGATCCGCGAGCGCATCCGCGCGGTCTGCCAGCGCACCTTCGCGGGCATCAACATCGAGTTCCGGGCCGAGCCGCCGACCGACTACGCGCTCTACGAGAACGTCGAGCTCGTCGGCGTCGATCCCAATGGAACGGGCCTGTTCGGCTACGACAACTCACCCGGCAAGGACAACGGCAACATCCGCCTCTACGACCGGCTCGGCGGTGTCAACGCGCTCACCCAGTCGGACGGCTTCCCCGGCTACGGCGGCGTGTTCATTCGCTCGCTGATGGGGTTCTCGAAGCACCCCGGCAGCTTCGCGAAGTCGGTCCCCGGCGCCGATGTCGAGTTCGACAAGATCTTCGATCCGTTCCGCCCCGACGTGGGCGGCGAGCAGGTCACCTCGGCCGATCTCGCCGGGGACCTCGTGGTGCTCACCGACGGCAGCTCGTGCCCGGGCACCGATCGCAAGAGCAAGGTCGAGTGCGCGATCTTCGTGCTCGGGAATCTGATCGGCGGCACGCTCTCGCACGAGATCGGCCACTCGCTCGGCCTCGCGAACCCGTACATGGAAGGCTTCCACAACGCCGGCGACGCGCCGGCTCGCCTCATGGACGCCGGCGGCGATCGCCCGTTCCTCGAGCGGTCCGAGCTGCAGAACCAGGCACCCGGCGAGTTCTGCGACGACGAATACGCCTACCTGCGAACGATCCTGCCGACCGGCATGCCCGAGCCCGCCGTCGAGCGCCCGAGCTGCTTCTGATTCGCTAGCGCGTGCCGCTCGGTGAATCGCCATGCCTTGGCTGCGCGACCTGGATCTCGTTCGTCTTGATCCGCTCGGCGCAGCGACCGATCTTGTGAATGCTCGGCCGGTGACGTGCTGGCTCCGGTGGGATCGGTCGCGTTACGACGAACACCGTGATCGCAGCAGCGAGCGCTGCACCGAGCCGGCCGAAGCGAAGCCGCGAGGGAAACCGAGTCGGCGAGGAACGGCCCGATGCTCTTACGATCACAGCGTGGCTCGGCTTATGCTCGCGCCAGATGGCAGGCCGAGGGTCTCGATCGAAGGGCAAGCTCAAGCCACGGCCGGCCGCCCGGAACGAGGGCGTGCCCATGGCACGTGCGCTCCCGACACAGCGCGAGATCGACGGCGCGATCAGGCGGCGTGGCGTGGCCGAGCTCGCCATCGGGACCGCGCTCGTGATCGTGGGGATCATCATCACGATGTCGCTCTCCGACACGAAGGAGCTGGAGCTCGGCGCGTTCCTCGGGGTCTACGCGCTCGCGGTGGTCGGAGTCCTCGCGATCACGTCGGGCGCGACGCGCCTCGATCGCAGGGCAGGGCAGTCGGTACGCGATGACAGGCGCCGCTGGATCTACGGCTGCCTCGCGGCCGGCTTCGCGGTCAGCTACGCGCTGTGCATGTGGAAGGTGATTCCGAACCGGATGCCGTCGGCGATGCTGCACCTCGCCACGGTTCCGGTGTTCACCTTGACGATGGCGATCGGGACGCTCGTCGGCGGGCGGTTCGGCTGGTGGCTCGCGGTGGTCGGGGGCTCGATCGTACTGCTCTCGACGATCATGCTGATCGCGCGGATCCTCGTCTCGGCGGCGTTCCTCGCCGGCGTGTATGGCGCGTTCGGCAAGGCCGCGGCGACGTTCGCGCTGGTCGCGGTCGCGCTGATCGTCGAGGTCGTCGCGATCTTGCCGATCTGCCAGGTGAAGTTCCTGATGTCGCGGGTCGGCCGGCGCGCGTACGGACTATGAAACGTCGCACGATCGCCCTCGTGCTCGTGTGGACGCTGCCGAGCGTGCTGTTCCTGAGCGTCACGGGCATCGTGTACTCCGCGTATCGCATCCCGCCGCCGGATCGGCTCGACGCGATGGAGCGCGAGAGCGTGATCGCGACCTTGCGTGCGGCGGTCGAGCGGGTGCCTGCGCCCGCGGCATCGAGCGTTCGCGACCCGCTCGATGGGCCCGTCGTGGTGACGGTGTGGGGCGGCGGCCGCGCCGTCGTGCGGATCGACCAGACCGGCGAGGACCTCGGCAAGGCCGTCGATGCAGCCGCCGCCAGGCTGCGTGGCGACGGGACGCTCTACGCGATGTCGTCGGCGGATCGCAACAAGACGCGGATCCAGGTCGACGTCGTCACCGGGAGAGGTCCGCTCGGCGGCAATCACTGGCTGTTCGACGCGCTCGCGGTGCCCGGCGTCGGCGACATGATGGCGATCAACTCCGGCGTCGAGGGGATCGGCGTGACGATCGAGGGCAGGACGACGCTCGTGTTGCCGCACGAGCTCGTCGCGGCGAAGCTGCTCGCGGCGAAGAAGCCCTCGCAGGCGCTCGCCGACTTCGCGATGGGTGTCGACCTCGACAAGATCCGATCGCTGGTCGCGATGCGGGCCAATCAGCCGAAGGGTGTCACCAAGGACCAGCTGTTCCGGTTCCGGACCGACACGTTCGTCGAATGGCCGGTGGATCGGCGCGCCGACCGGGCCGCGCCGCTCTCGCTATATCGCGGGATCCCGGCCGCACCGAAGCTCACGGCGAAGGTGCTCCGCGACTACGCGCTCGACGGCGGGCGATTCCTCGTCGCGCACATGGCACCGAACGGTCGCTACATCTACGAGCACGATCTCGCGACCGGCTCGCAGACCGATCCACGCGGCCCGTCGTACAGCATGCCGCGCCACGCAGGGACGACGTACTTCCTCGCCGAGCTGTACCGGATCACGAAGGAGGAGTGGCTACGCGAGCCGATCGAGCGCGCGTTCTCGCACCTCGCCGAGCTCATGGGCAACGGCAAGTGCGCGGGCAAGCTCGCGGACGGGACCGAGATCGACTGTGTGATGGACAAGACCGAGCGGATCGCGTCGCTCGGCTCGACGGCGCTCGCCGTGGTCGCGCTCGCCGAGTATCAGCGCGCGACCGGTGACAAGCGGTACCTGCCGATGGCCACCAAGCTCTCGGCCTGGATCTTGTGGATGCAGCGCGACGACGGCTCGTTTCGCCATCGCTACGATCCGACGACGAAGCGGGCCGACAACGAGGCGCAGGATCTCTACTACTCGGGAGAGGCGGCGCTCGCGCTCGCCCGCATGCACGTGATCACCGGCGATCCGAAGTACGCGAAGGCCACCGAGGGCGCGCTCGATTGGCTCGTCGGCTGGTACGACTTCTTCATGAGCGGCTTCTTCTACGGCGAGGAGCACTGGACGTGCATCGCCTCGGAGGCGGCGTATCCCACCGCGAAGAACCCGGCCTATCGCGACTTCTGCCACGGCTACGGCAAGTTCCTTCGCCAGCAGCAAGCCGAGGTCGGCGAGCACCCCGACGAGGATGACTTCGCCGGCGCGTACAACTTCACGCCGTTCCTCGTGCCGTACAACACGCCCGCCGGCTCGCGCACCGAGGCGATGATCTCGGCATACCTGCTCGGCCGGCACCACGGCACGCCCGATGCCGAGGTGCGCGATCAGATCCGTGCGGCGCTGCAGTACGCGCTCGGCCAGCAGATCCGTCCAGAGAACGACTTCGCCGTGATCGGTCCGGGTCTCGGCGGCATGCCCGGCAGCCCGATCGATCGCAACGTTCGCATCGACTTCGTCCAGCACGTGTGCTCGGCGTTCATTCGCGCCTCGGAATGGATCGACGACGAGCCGTAACTTCCGCGTGCTGGGCTACCAATCGCGATGGGCCAGACCATCCCCGGCTTCGCTACGGGCTGCTATGATGCGAAGCGGTGTCTGAGGACAAGCGGACCAAGATAGGACCGACCGGGCCGGTGCGCACCCAGCCCGGACCTGCGACCAACACGCCACCACCGGCGACGCCGACCGGGACCCCCGCACCCGTGGATCCGGCGACCGTCACGGCGTACACGCCGTCGGCGACGCCCGCGCCGGCGGCCCCACCGGCCAAGCACGCGACCTCGTATCTACCGCCGGCGACGGTGCAGGTCGATCCGCTGCTCGGTCAGACGCTGGCCGGTCGGTATCAGATCATTCGCAAGCTGGGCGAGGGCGGCATGGGCGCGGTCTACCTCGCGACCCACAACCTGCTCGAGAAGCACGTCGCGTTGAAGATCCTGCACAACGAGTTCGCGCGCAAACCGGATCTCGTCGAGCGCTTCATGCAGGAGGCGAAGGCGGCCTCGCGGATCCGGCACGAGAACGTGATCGACATCAGCGACTTCGGCTCCACGCCCGAGGGCCTGGTGTTCTTCGCGATGGAGCTGCTCGACGGCCACGATCTCCACGAGGAGGTCGCGCGTGCACGGCTCGCGGGTCAGCTCCTGCCATATCAACGGAGCAAGAAGATCTTCCTGCAGATCTGCGCGGCGCTGTCGGCGGCGCACGGCAAGGGCATCGTCCACCGCGACCTCAAGCCCGAGAACGTCTACCTCATCGACTTCCTCGGCGATCCGGACTTCGTGAAGCTGCTCGACTTCGGCATCGCGAAGCTGACCGAGGTCAGCGACAACGATCGCAAGCTCACGAAGACCGGCATGCTGTTCGGGACGCCCGAGTACATGTCGCCCGAGCAAGCGCGCGGCGAGCACGTCGATCATCGCGTCGACGTCTACGCGATGGGCTGCATCCTGTTCCAGCTCGTGACCGGCCGCGTACCGTTCGAGGCCGAGAACTTCATGGGCGTGCTGAGCCTTCACCTGACCGAGCCGCCACCCTCGATCCCCGAGACGGTGTTCGATCGGATCGGCGCACCCCGCGAGCTCGCCGGGGTCATCGACAAGGCGCTCGCCAAGGATCGCGGCGCTCGCTGGCAGACGATCGATGAGCTCGCGAACGCGGTCCGCGTCATCTCGGGCGAAGCGCCGGTCGAGCGGGGGGCGACGGGCCTGATGGCGACGACGCAACGCGCACCGAGCGTGCCCGCACCCGCGACGACGACCCAGGCCCGGCCGACGCCGGCGCCGATGACGCCGACCCCGACGCCGACGCCGGTGCCCTCCGACACGCGACAGCGAACGCAGTGGACCGGCAACCTCCAGGTCCCGCACGCTGCGGAGGATCTGCCTCCGAAGCCGCGCGGGAAGCTGCCGCTGATCATCGGTGGTGTGCTGGTCGCCGGCGCCGCCGCCGTGGTGTTCTTCGCGACGCGCGGGCCCGGCAAAGCCGAGGACCCGATCGTCGGCTCGGCGAGCGGCAGCGGCCCCAGTGGACCCGGAGCGCAGCTCGCGACGATACCGCCCGACGCACCGCCTGCGCCGCCGCTGCCCGAGGTCCCGGAGTGGGCCGAGGTCAAGCTCGACTCGATCCCGCGCGGCGCCGAGGTCACGGACCTGTCGACCGGTCGCAAGCTCGGCAAGACCCTGCGGTCACTCAAGGTCAAGGGCTCGCACACGCCGCGTCAGTTCCAGTTCGTGCTGCGCGGCTACGGCGACGCGATCATCGAGCTCGTACCGAACACCGCGAAGATCGAGTACACGGAGACGCTCCAGAAGGGCATCTCGGGTTCCATGCCCGTCGTGAAGACGCTGCCGAACGCCGGCTCGGGCTCCGCGGTGCGCCCCGGTCCGGGCAGCGGCTCGGCCGTCGTGACCTCGGGCAGCGGCTCGGCGAAGCCTCCGGATCCGGTGGTCAAGGTCGATGCCGGCGTGCCGGCGATCCCCGTCGACGAGTGCGACGATCCGCCGTGCATCAAGACGAACATCCCGGGCCTCCGCGATGCGGGCAGCCTGCAAGTCCCCGAGCCGTGAGGCCGGGACGCGCCCAGGTCGGCGACATCGAGCTTGCCTACGATCTGTTCGGCACCGGCGGCAAGCCGCTCGTCTTGATCATGGGCATCGGCGCCCAGCGCGTGTTCTGGGATGACGCGATGTGCGAGCTGTTCGTCGACGCCGGCTTCCACGTCGTGCGCTTCGATCATCGCGACATCGGCGAGTCGACGCGGCTCGACGCGCCGGTCCCGCGTCCCGGTCGCGTGCTCGCACGCCGGATGTTCGGCGCGCGGATCACGGCGCCGTACACGCTGAGCGACATGGCGAGCGACGTCGCTGGCCTGATCGACACGCTCGGCTTCGGCGCGGCCCACATCGTCGGCGCATCGCTCGGTGGCATGGTCGGCCAGCACCTGGCGATCGAGCACGCCTCGCACGTGCGCTCGCTGGTGTCGATCATGTCGAGCCCCGGTGCACGGCGCTACCTGCCGGAGCCGCGCGCGCTGCAGGCGCTGTTCGCGCCGGCACCGAAGACGGCGGAGGAAGCCGGCCGCCACGTCGAGCGCCTGTTCGACACGATCGGCAGTCACGCGTGGCCGCGCGAGCTGGAGCGCGATCGGCTGCGCGCGATCGGCGAGCTCGCGCACGCGCGCGGCCTGTCACCGCGCGGATTCCTCCGTCACTTCGCGGCGGTGATGGCCTCGGGAGATCGCCGGCCGAGGCTGCGCGACGTCCACGTGCCGACGCTCGTGATCCACGGCAGCCGCGATCCGATGTTTCCGGTGCGCGCCGGCCGCGATCTCGCGCGCATCATGCCGGACGCGACCTGGCTGCCGATCGCCGGCATGGGGCACGACATGCCGTCCCCGTTATGGCCGGTCCTGGTCGGTGCGATCACGCGTCATGCAGAGCGCGCCGAGTCGCGTGCTAGGTTGTGACTCCGCGCGTGGCTGCCGGAATTGGTATACGGAGCAGACTTAAAATTTGCCGCCCGAGAGGGCATGCGGGTTCAAGTCCCGCGCCACGCACTCGAGCTTGAGTTGCTTCGGTTTTCGTCGTCGCTGATTGGAGCCCCGGTGCGTCGGCTGCAGGCTGTGACAATTCGGACACAGGATCTGAAGATTCTCGAGACGGTTGTCGTCGTGGTCCCCGTTGACATGATCGACCTCGAGCGGAAGCCGGCCATCGAACGCACGTTGCGCCCATCCGCATCGCTCGCACTCCGGTCTCTTGAGGCCAGCATCCAACAATCGTCGTCTGAGCTTGGAGCTCTGGGTTGGTCGATTCGCGACCAGCACGGTCGCGAGGGGCGCAGCCGGGCGACCGATTCGACTGCCCTCGCCGACGTTCCAGGCTTGCCCCGTGAAGTGCGAGGTATCGAGGCCTAGCTCGATCACGCGCTGCTTGAGCCGTTGCTGGTTTCCGCCTGGCCTCAGGTTCAGGTACGCGAGGACCTGTGCATAGCTCTTCGAGACGAGCACCGCGTCGCGAAGTTGGACCTCGGTCACGGCGCCGGCTCTATCTCCGCGCTTGGGGAAATGACTCGTGTCGAGACCCAGCATCGCGATCCGGCGCTGTACTTTGGGAGGATCGCAGGAACGGTAGCCCAGACGTAACGCCGTCTGTCGAAGGCTCTTCGATGCGACGACGGCGTCGCGTAGCTCATCGTCCGTCCAATCGATTGTCGGACGGCGGGCCATCAGCCTACGTCTCGCTTTCTTCTTCGATTCAACGCCCGGTACGTCGGCTGGAGGCTGTGACAGTTGGGGCACAGGATCCGCAAGTTCTCGAGTCGGTTGTCGTCGTGCTCGCCGTTGATGTGATCGAGCTCGAGTGGCAGACGTCCGTCGCTTGCCTGTTCTGCCCAGCCGCACAGCTCGCACTCGGGCTTCTTGAGTCCCGACGTGATCAGTCGACGCCGGAGCAGCGAGCTCGTGCGGTTCCCGATGACGAGCAGCATTTCGATCGACTGCCGTCGAGACCGATCTCGGAATGGCATCGTGCGCCCGCCGACGAAGTGATCCGTGGTGAATCCCAGCTCCGCGATCCGTCGCTTCACGATCCTGTAGTTTCCACCACG
>Ga0299915_10000301_pt1 | contig 38889 bp, 37 predicted proteins | sample RVTome_13_FD_200263 | JGI IMG/M metagenome (GOLD analysis project Ga0299915, IMG submission 200263) | Soil microbial communities from uranium-contaminated site in the Upper Colorado River Basin, Wyoming, United States - RVT92D227 (version 2) ...
CCGGAACCAGCGCGCCCGAGATCAACGTGTTCTGCGGCGACGTGAGGAACGCGATCGCCTCGCCGATCTCGGTCGGCTTCGGCCACGCGGCGTGGTCGGCCCTGGGCATCGCGGCGCGGTTCGCCGGCGTGTCGATGATCGAGGGCAGCACCGCGTTGACGAGGATCCCGTCGCCGAGCACCTCGGCGGCGAGCGACTGGGTCAGGGCCGAGACGCCGGCCTTCGAGGCCACATACGCGCTCATGTTCGGCGATCCATTGACCGCAGCCCGCGACCCGACGTTGACGATGCGACCGCCACCGGACTTGCGCAGCGCGCGGACTGCCTCGCGGCACGCCAGAAAACACGTGACCGTGTTGATCCGCCACTGCTGCTCGAGCTCGGCGAGCGAGGTCTCGAGGATGGAGCTCATCGCGAAGCCACCGACGAGCTGAACCGAGGCCCACAGCTGCGGCACGCTCGCGAAGTACGCGGCGACCTTCGCCTCATCGTCGAAGCGGAGCTCGGGCGGCGTGACGTGAACGATCGCGCCACGCGCCTCGAGGACGGCGACGACGCCCTGGCCGAGCGCGCCACGCCCGCCGGTGACGACGACGTGGCGTCCCTTCATGGTCTGGTCTCTCGCGTCCCTAGAGAATGATCGCGCCGCAGGCAGCCTGGAACGTGTCGAGCGCGTTCTTGAGCCCGATCGTCAGATCACCCGCGCAGATCGACGAGAACACGGCCTGCGTGGTGCCGCCCGAGTTCGCCGCCTGTACGAACTCCTTCATCCGCGTCGCGTCGACCGCGTCGCCGAAGCTCGAGGTGCAGTTGCCATCGCCGGCGATCACCCCGGCGGCCCACCGCGTGCGGTTGCCCTTGAGCGCGTCGAGGAACTGCACCTGATCGGCGGCGTGCCAGTCGGGCGCCGGGTCGCCGCCGCTGATTCCGATCGTCCAGTTGTTCGCGGTCGTCGACGAGTCGTTCTCGTCGGTGAGGTACACGATCGCGAGCAGCGCGTCGTCGCGGAGGAAGCCGGCGTTCGTGTTGTCGAGGACGCGCTCCGAGAGCGCCCACTTCGACATCAGGAGCGGCATCTCGAACCCCGGACCGCCCGTGCCGACGTTCGCGCGACACGCGAGCGTGGTGTTCATGTTCGCGTCGGTGGGCTCGAGGAAGCGCTTCGCGAGCCCACAGTTGTTGCGGAACGCGCCGTTGTCGCCGGTCTCGTGCATCTGCTGCGGCGGGAACGGGGCGCCGAGATCGAGCGTGTAGTCCATGTCGCGACCGGTCGTGGTCACGGCGACGCGGAAGTCGATGTTCTGACCGTCGGCGGTCGTGTAGCTCGACAGCAGGTCCGCGAACATCGGGAAGTTCGTCGCGAGGTTCGTCTGCTCCTCCTGCATCGAGCCCGAGTCGTCGATGACGAAGACGATGTCCATCTTGTTGCACTGGCGAGGTTCGCCGGAGCCGGAGCCCGAGCCGCTTCCGCTGCCCGAGCCGCTACCGTCGTCGCCGACGACATCATCACCGCGGGCGCCGGGCCCGCATGCGACGAGCCCAAGAATCGAGATCCCGAAAACGAAATACATCACTGACTTCATGGTTTCCCCCCTCGAAGCTGGGCGGACGATACACAGGCTCCGAGTCGATCCCAAGGCTTTTTCCGATCAACTCCAGAAGCTGGCGTGGGACTGCCAGCGACTGGCGCGAAACCGCGCACCGTCGTGCACGTGGCGAGCACGTACTCGCGCATGATCCGGCGTGGCGTGGCCGTGTTAGGACAGCCGCATGGGCGCACAGTGGAAGACGGCCATCAAGCTCGCGACCAACTCGGCCAAGGGGCGGATCTTCAGCAAGCTCGCGAAGGAGATCATGATCGCGGCGCGTGGTGGGCCCGACCCCGCGATGAACGCCGGGCTCCGAGCGGCGGTCGAGGCCGCGAAGAAGGCGTCGATGCCCCGCGACACCCTCGAACGCGCGATCAAGAAGGGCGCCGGGCTGCTCGACGATCCGGTCAACTACGAGACCGTGACCTACGAGGGGTTTGCTCCCCACCGGGTGCCGGTCATCGTCGAGTGCCTGACCGACAACAAGAACCGCACGGCGACCAGCATCCGCATCCTGTTTCGCAAGGGTCAGCTCGGCAACAGCGGCACGGTCTCGTGGGACTTCGCGCACGTGGGTCTCGTCGACGCCGCGCCTCCTGAAGGTGCCGATGCCGAGGAGGCCGCGATCGAGGCCGGCGCGCAGGACTTCGAGCCCGACGGCGAGGGGGGCTTCCGCTTCTACACCGAGCCCACCGACCTCGACGCGGTGAGCAAGGCGCTCTCCGGCCGGGGCTGGACCGTCGCGACGATGCGCATCGGCTGGCGGGCGAAGAACCCGATGAAGGTCGCGGACGCCGCGGCGCGCGCCGAGGTCGAGCAGTTCCTGCACGAGATCGACGAGGACGACGACGTCCAGCACATCTACGTCGGGCTCGACGGCTGATCCCAGCTTCGAAAAGTCACGAGCCGGAGGCGGGTGATGCGTAGGGCGATGCAGTGCTCGGCTGCGATCGCGACCCAGCGAAGACCGAGTTCCCGGGTGACCTCGCCGTCCGAGCCGCTCTGCACGCAGTGAGGCGAGCGTGGTAAAGCGCTCGCGTGAGCGAGATCTTCCGCATGCCCGCCGAGTGGACGCTGCACGACGCGGTATGGACCGCGTGGCCTCACGCACCCGATCAGTGGCTCGAGGGGCTCGAGGCACCGCAGGCCGCGCTCATGGAGATGGTCGCGGCGATCGTCGCGATCGACGCCGGTGATGGCAAGCCACGCGGCGAGCGCGTCGAGCTCCTGGTTCGCGATGCCGCCGACGAGGCCGCCGCGCGCCGGCTGCTCGGACCCGCGGTGGCGGGCGTGCGATTTCGCCACGCGAAGTACGGCGACGTCTGGCTGCGAGACACCGGCCCGATCTTCGTGGCGAGGCGGGGCGAGCTCGCCGCGGCCCGCTTCCGGTTCGACGGCTGGGGTGGCAAGTACGTGATGCCCGGCGACAGCGATCTGGCCGCGCGGGTGATGGCGTGGGCCGGCGTGAACGGTGCCGCGTTCGACTTCGTCCTCGAGGGTGGGGCGATCGAGGTCGACGGCGAAGGCACCGTGTTGACCACGCGCCAGTGCATGCTCGGCGGTGCGCGCAACCCGGGCCTCGACGCGGCTGCGCTCGACGCGCGGCTGCGCTGGGCACTCGGCGCCGAGCATGTCGTGTGGCTCGATCGCGGCCTGCTCAACGATCACACCGACGGTCACATCGACACGCTCGCGCGGTTCGTCGCGCCGGGCGTGGTCGCGTGCATGGAGTCGTCATCTGCCAGAGGCGGCGATCCGAACCGCGAGGCGCTCGAGGGCATCCTCGCCGACCTGCGCGCGGCGCGAACCGCCGGCGGCGCGAAGCTCGAGATCGTGACCGTGCCGTCGCCCGGCGTCGTCGAGGACGCCGCGGGCACGCTGCTGCCCGCGAGCTACATGAACTTCTACATCGCGAACACCACCGTGGTCGTGCCGACGTATGGAGTCGAGTCGGACGCCGCGGCGGTCGCGGCGGTCGCGGCGATGTTTCCGTCGCGCCGCGCGGTCGCCGTCGACGGCAAGGCAGTCGTGGTCGGTGGTGGCGCGTTCCACTGCTCGACGCAGCAGCAGCCTTCGGTCGCGTGACATGCAGCTCGAGCGCGTCACCCGCGTCGATGCGGAGCTGGTCCTGGCGTTCGCGCGGCTCGTCCCGCAGCTCTCGTCGGCCGCGCCGCCGACGGAGGAAGCGCTGGCCGCGATCCTCGCCCAGCCTGGCATGTGGCTGCTCGTCGCGCGCGAGGCTGCTCTCGAGCACGAGATCGTCGGGATCACGTGCCTGCTCGTCTATCGCATCCCGACCGGGCTCCAGGCTCGCATCGACGATGTCGTCGTCGATGGCGCGGCGCGCGGGCGCGGCATCGGCGAGGCGCTCACGCGAGAAGCGATGCGGATCGCGCGCGAGGCCGGCGCGAAGGCGCTGCACCTCACGTCGCATCCCTCGCGTGACGCGGCGAACCGGCTGTACGTGCGGCTCGGCTTCGTCCGGCGCGACACCAACGTCTACAGCTACCAGCTTCAGATCCCGTAGGACAGCGTGATGCCGACGCGATCCGAGCCGGCGCTACGGATCCAGCCGAGCTCGACCTGCTGGGGCAGCAGCATGATCAGCCAGTCGGCGTCGCCGCCTTTGCCGGTGTGATCCGGTGCAGCGGCCTGCGCCTGGCGATCCGCCCAGTTGAGGCCGAGCATCGCGCGCATGCCGCGCGTGCCGCCGACCCCGCCGACCGCGTCGAGCATCAGGCGGTCGTCGAGATCGGTGCTCAGGTACGCGAAGCTCGCGAACAGGCGCATGTCGACCGCGCCACCGTCGACGAACCGCAGGCCGATCTGCGCTTCTGGGCCGTAGTCGAGGTAGCCGATCGCGACGGTCCCATCGAGCGCGCGGGGATCACCGACGCTGAGCGCGCCGTATCCGAACGTGGCTCCACCGCCGATCATCGGGCGAACCCGGCCACGGCCGAGCGCCCAGCTGATGCCGACGTGCGTGCGCAGGATCGCGCTCGCGACGTTGGGTGCCCCGTTCGCCTCGATCCCGACGTTGAGGTGCAGCGCGATCGGCACGGCCTCGCGCTCGAAGTTGCGCCCGAGCGAGACGGGGCCGAGCGGTTCGAGCGGTGCTCCGAGCGGGACCGAGTGTCCAGGCGAACCAGGCGCAGCGGCCGAACCATCGGGCGAGCCGGTCGCATCCGAGCTCGCGGGTGGATCCGCGGGCGGATCGGCGGGCGGAGCAGGCACATCGTAGGGCGAACCCGCGGGCGGATCCGCGGGTGAATCGCCGGGCGAGGCCGCGGCGATCGCGGGCACGAGGACCGACAGCACGATGCAGGCAAGGCGAATCATGGTCGAACCTCCGAAGGATCGGTCACATCGGTCACACCCCAGCACCACACGCTGCGATCGCGGCGCTGCGCACACACGTGCGCGTAGCCCGATGCCAGATCGGTGACGCCATCGAGCGCAACTCCGATCTCACCGACGAGGAATGCATCGTCGCGGCCGAGCTGGCCGACCTCGTTGCTACCGAAGCAGTGTACGACGCCCTCGCGCGTCAGCGCGCAGGTGTGGCGTTCGCCGACCACGACGCGCGTCGCATCGAGCTCGATCGTCGTCTCGCCGAGCGTGCACTTGCCGTCGCCGCAGCGCCTCGCGTGTTCGAAGTTGCCCGACTGGCCGTTGCGGTTGTCACCGGCACAGCGGAACCCCGCCGCGTCGATGATGCAGTGGTGGCGCGTGCCGAACGCGACGTCGAGCACGCCGATCTGCGGCTGGCGCTCGGGCAACGCGCCGAACCCATCGCCCCAGCACCACAGCACCTGCGCGCGATCGATCGCGCACACGGTGCCGTGATCGATGATCAGCCGCGCGGCCGCGAGCAAGTCACCGCCGGGCAACTGCACCGGCGTCGGCGGATCGAGCGCCGGCAACCGCGAGCCACCGAGCTTGCCAGCCTCGCCCCAGCACACCACGCGATCATCCATCGTGATCGCGCACGTCACGTCGTCACCGGCGGCGAGCTCGCGGGCCGGCGGCAGCGCCGGCATGATCGCGACGCCGAGGATGCAATCGGGCGCCCCGCCCTCGGGTTCCAGCGGCGGATTGCATCCACGATGCTCGCCGAGCGCACCGTTCGTGTGATCGCCCCAGCAGTGCACGGTCCCGGTCGGCGACACGATGCACGCGTGCGCGCGGCCGACCGCGACATCGGAGACCGCCGGCAGCTCGAGCGGCAAGGGATTGCCGTCCGGATCGGTCGGGCTCGGCACTTCGCTGCCGACCTCCTCGAGGTTGTCGGGCGCGTTCGCGTCGAATTCGGTGACGATCACCGTGTGCGTGTTCGCGATCGAGAACGTGCGGGTCGCGAACTCGAGCTCGTGCGGCGGTTCGGGATCGAGCGTGCTGTCACACGCCATCCAGGTTGGAGTGAGCAGGGCGGGAAGAAGCCATCGAATCATCGGGCGGCTGCTCGTGCAGTGGTCGGGCCACTCGAGGATTCACCAGGTTATCCATGGTCGGGTGTCAGTCGGCGGTACGGTCTTGCCAGATCTGTTCGAGTCTCGACACGCCGCATCACCGGGCGAGACACCTGCTAAGTTCGCGTCAACATGTCGAATGTCACCGTCGCCGCGCTGCAGACCGCACTGTCCGACGACGTCTCGACCAACGTCGCGCAGATGACGGATCTGATCCGCGAGGCCGCCGGTCAAGGCGCGCAGATCATCCTCCCGAGCGAGCTGTTCGAGGGGCACTACTTCTGCCGGACGCAGCACGAGGAGGACTTCGCGCGCGCGCACGCCGTGGAGGGTCACCCGACGCTGCGCCACTTCCAGCAGCTCGCCGCGCAGCTCGGCGTCGTGATCCCGGTGTCGTTCTTCGAGCAGGCCGGCCCCGAGCGCTACAACTCGGTCGCCGTGTTCGACAGCGACGGTCGCAACCTCGGCGTCTATCGCAAGAGCCACATCCCTGATGGCCCCGGCTATCAGGAGAAGTTCTTCTTCAAGCCGGGCAACACCGGGTTTCGCGCGTTCGCCACCAGGTTCGGCACGGTCGGCGTCGCGATCTGCTGGGATCAATGGTTCCCCGAAGCCGCGCGCGCGATGACGCTCGCCGGCGCCGACATCCTGTTCTATCCCACCGCGATCGGCTCGGAGCCCGAGGAGCCCGAGCTCGATAGCCGCGACTCGTGGCAGCGCGTGATGATCGGCCACGCGGTCGCGAACGCGGTCGGTGTGGTCGCGGCCAATCGCGTCGGCACCGAGGGCGAGCCCACCAACGCGATCACGTTCTACGGCAGCTCCTTCATCTGCGACGCCCGCGGCGACAAGCTCGCCGAGCTCGGCCGCGACAAGACCGGCATCGCACTGGCGACGCTCGACCTCGACAAGATCCGCCGCGTGCGCGCGAGCATGGGCTTCTTCCGCGACCGCCGACCGAGCCTCTATCGCTCGCTCACCGACTGACCGACCGATCGATCAGTCGTGCCATGGTGGCGCGATGGGGAAACAGCGCTGGGTCGTCGTCGTGGTCGTCCTCTGCTTCGCTGGCTGCGGTGCGCCGGAGGGCCAGCAACCGACGCCCGTAGACGAAAGACTTCGGGTCAGCAGCGGCTCGTCGCAGATCGGACACACGGTCATGCTCGGACGTCGACGCGCGCTTGCTGGATTCGTCACCGCCACCCCTGCACCCAGTCTCTACGGTCGGCCGAGCCCGGTTCCAGATCCGGTGGGGTAGCGAAATCCGTTGCAACGGGAGTGCGGGCGCGGTTGTCTTTTAGGCGTGATCCGTCGCCACGTGCTGGCCGCGCTCGTCGCGGGAGTCACCGCCGGCGAGGATGACGCGGCTCGCGCGGCGCTGTCCCGCACGGAGTGGGTGTTGCGACGGCGCGCGAAGCGACGGCTCGAGCGTGCCCTGATCGACGCGGCGCTCGCGACGAACGAGCTCGGGAGTTTCGGGGATCCCGAGGCCGCGCGCCACGTGCTGCGCGTGGCAGCGCTCGAGGTCGCGCGGGTTCGCGTCGAGGGCGTGACGGACCGAGCGCGCGTGGTGGCCTCGTACGAGGCGCTGCGGCCGCAACCCGTGTCACGCGTGCCGGTCGCGACGATCGTGCTCGGGCTGGCCGTGATCGCGGCGAGCGCGGCGGTCGTGGTCGGCGTGCGATCAGCGGGTCCCGGCAAGCGCGCTCCCCGGGTCGCCGAAGGCTACGTACGGCCGTTGCCGCCGCCCGCCGCCGGTGCGTTTCGGGACGGCGGCGTGCCGCTGCGCGACGCGGCGATCGAGCAGCTGCTCGTCGAGGACTTCACGGCGCTCGTGCTCGAGGCCGATCACGATCGCAGGCGTGGAGGGACCGGCGTCGAGCGCAAGGCGCACTCGGCCGCGCTCGAGCAGGCCGCGCCGATCGTCGCGCGAGGGCCCGCGCTCGCCGCGGCGTGGAGCGACCTGCTCGCGATGCTCGAGCGCTGGGTCTACGTGCCGGCGTCGGGGCGGAGCTTCAAGGATGTCGCGCGCGAGCTCCGCGCGAAGGTCCGCGTGGTGTCCGATCAGCTCGCGGCCACCGGCGTCGGCATCTACCTCGAGGGCGACGTGATCTCGCAGGGCGACCGAGCGCACGCGATCATCTATTCGTATCGCGTCGAGCAGGTCGTGTTCGTCGAGGCTGGCGGCGAGCGGCGCCGGGTGCTGTCGCTGCGCAGGCTCGATCGGCTGAACCTGACGAAGAGCCTGCTCGGGATGCAGTCCGAGGAGCTCGGCGATCCGGTGCTGCTGCTCGATCAGATCGACGAACACGTGACGACGACGGTCTTGCCGGTGCTCGCGACGCGCGCGCGGTATCCGCTCGGTGACGACGACTGGGACGGCGCCGAGCGGCTCTCGCTCGCGGCGGGCGAAGCGGTACGGCGCGAGCTCGCGGCGGCGCTGGCTGCGGATGCGGCCGCGGCGACCGGCATCGCCGGCCTGCTCGCCGAGCGAGCGAGGATCGTCGACGAGTGGCGCGCGCGGCTCGAGCGCCGCAACCTGCGTCTCGCGCGCACCGATGCGCTGTACCTGCCGGAGACGATGCTCGACGACCTCGCCGACGACGTGCCCGATGACCAGCGCGGACGAGTCGCCGCGATCGAGGCCGAGCTGGCCAGACTCGGCGCCGCAAAGGTCGCGGCTCGCGTGCACGACTTCGTGGCCTCCACCGTGCGCCGTCACGAGGCGCAGCACGGGATCGACGACGATCGCGACGAGCCGCTGCGGTATCCACCCGCACTCGAAGACCTGCTCGGCCCCGAGCTCGACCACGACGGCGACCCGCGCCACTCCGTGGAGCGCGCGCGCGCCGAGCTGTCGGCCTACCTGAGCCAGATCGCCAACGATCCGATCACTCCGCAGCTCGCGCTGTGGCACGTCGCGCGGAACGTGTTTCAGCTCCGCCGTGCGGGGAGCGCGGAGTCATACGCCGGGGTGTTGATCGTCGAAGGCCTCGCGCGGTTGTTGAAGACGCCCGCGACCCAGCCCGTGATTCATGGGGGCAAGATCGATCGCGACCGCCTGCTCGAGCCTGCCGTGACGCTCGCGAGGGCTTCGCGCGATCAGCTGCGCGAAGCCGCCCGAGCGCTGTGGCTCGAGCTGTACGACGAGCCGTTCGTCCCGATCGTCGACAAGTGATGCACTTGTCACCGATCGGTGACACTGCACGAAACACAATGTTGCGTGGAGAAACAGGTGCAGAGGCGAGCCGACAACGCTACTACGCACTTCACTTGCGGTCTGCCTTCGCCCCGATCGGGCTCCCCCTCGCGGCGCTGATCGCTTCGCTCGTGCGGTGGTGGATGCAGGGCTCGAGCAACGTCTACACCGCGCTCGACAAGCGGTTCTACGTTCCGGATCCCGATCTCCCGATCGGCTGGCGGATCAGCACGGAGCAACCGATCTGGCTCGGCCTCGAGGTGTGCGGGATCATCGCCGGCCTCGCGCTCGGCCTCGCGGTCGGGGCCTGGATCATCCGTCGCCGCGAGCGCAAGACAGGGCGCCCGGCGAAGCTGCTGCGAGCGGCCGCGTGGGTGGTTGCCGTGATCCCGTTCGTGGTGCCGATCGCCGCGTTCACGAGTGGCTCGCGCCCGGTCGGGGGTCGCGACCAGCTCGAGGCGGCGACCGCGGGGCCGACCACCGACGGCACCGCCGGCTCGATCGCCGCGCGGGCCGGTCGCTACGAGGTCGTCGCGCACGAAGGGACATCGATCACCGCGCAGCTCGAGGCAGGGGGCGAGGCGTTCGACGCGCGCTTCGCCCGTGACATCACCGGGATCTGGCAGGGCGATCCGCGCGATCTCGCGAAGCCGATGACCGCCGAGGTGAGCGTCGCGGCGGCCGCGGTCGACACCGGCATCGGCGACCGCACGAAGCACGCCCGCGAAGGCTACCTGCTCGCCGACAAGCACCCGCGCATCACCTTCAAGCTCGACAAGATCCTCGCCACGCGACAGGACGCCCCCGACAAGATCGCGTTTCGCGCCGCGGGGACCCTCGGCTTCATCGGCAAGACCCACGCGATCGAGATCGCGGGGTCGCTGCGCAAGCCGGACGCCGCGACGCTCGGTCGGCTCGGCGTGACCGGCGAGGTCCTGCTCGCGCAGGGCACGTTCTCGATCGTCATCAAGGAAACCGCGCTCGCGGCTGATGCGGGTGACTTCGACGGTGATCGCATTCCGATCCTCGTGTCGTTGGTGTTGCGCCACACCGGCGGCTGATCTGGTTCCGGCGCATGGGAGCTACCTGTCTATGAAGACCTTCAAGTTGATCGTGCTCGCTGTCGTCCTTGCCGCGTCTCCCGCGTGCAAGAAGAAGTCAGATCCACCCAAGACCACCGAGGGCTCGGGTCAGACCATGGGCTCGGCGAAGCCTGAAGGCTCGGCGGCGCCCGAAGGCTCGGCGAAGCCCGAAGGCTCGGCGGCGCCCGAAGGTTCGGCAAAGCCGGAAGGCTCGGGTGCGTCGGTGACGCCACCACTGGCCTTCGCCCAGTCGATCGAGGTCCAGGCCGAGCACAAGAAGAAGAAGGCCACCGATCCGATCACCGTCAAGTTCGAGAAGTTCAAGGTCACCAAGGCGACCTTCGATCCCGCGAACATCGAGGGTGGCAAGGCGACGATCGAGGTCGATCTCTCGAGCCTCGCGAGCACTCCGGCCTCCGGTCAGCGCGACACGCACCTCAAGTCTCCCGACTACCTCGACGTCGGCAAGCTCGCGACGATGACGATCGAGGTCGACAACGTGAAGAAGAAGGAAGGGATGACGTTCACTGCGGACGCGACCGTCAAGCTCCACGGCGTCGAGAAGAAGTACCCGGTGACGTTCGATGTCGTCGAGGCCAAGGACGACTGGATCAACGTCAGGGGCGAGCACAAGTTCTCGCGCACGGACTTCAAGGTCGGCAAAGATCCCAAGGACAAGGACGAGTCGGTCGCGGCGGACGTCACCATCAAGGTCGCGCTGACGCTGAAGAAGACCTGATCCGGTCCTCGCGCCGACGAGTGCTACGCTCGACTAATGGCATTCTTCGTACGTGCAGTGGTCACCGGATTCGCGCTGAGTCTCGGCGCGGCACTCTTCAAGAAGGTTCAGGGCCGGATCGGCCTCGCCGACGAAAAGGACAAGAAGTCGTCGGACACCGACACGGTCAACCAGCAGGACGCGGCGACCGATCCGGGGCTGCAGCGCTGAAGCGGGTGCGATAGCGGCCCACAAGCCGCGGTCGGCTGGGCTTTGTGCAGAAATCAGCGGCGCGCCGCGCGGTTTTGCGGAACACTCGCAGGGGTGGTGGAGTCGGCCAATCTCGCACCGGGCTTGTTGCTGGCGATGCCGCAGCTCTCCGATCCGAACTTCTCCCGTGCGGTGGTCTTGATGATCGAGCACAGCACGCAGGGCTCGTTCGGGCTCGTGATCAACCACCCGAGCCCGATCAAGGCGAGCGAGCTGCTCGACAGCCTCGAGATGAGCTGGCACGGCGAGGACTCGGCGGTGGTGTGGGCCGGTGGCCCGGTCTCGCCGAGCACGGGCTGGGTCCTCCACGAACCCGTCGTGCTCGCGCCGCCGGGGCAGGGCACGATCGCGATCACCTCGAGCATCTCGCTCTCGACGTCGCCCGACCGGCTTCGCGCGATCGCGGTCTCGCCGCCGCGCAATATTCGGTTGCTGCTCGGCTACTCGGGATGGGGAGCGGGCCAGCTCGAGGCCGAGATGTCGCGAGGCGCGTGGCTTCACGCATCGGCCGATCCTGACCTCGTGTTCGATACCCCTGCCCACGACATCTGGGATAGCGCGATGCGATCGCTCGGGATCAGTCCCGAGAGTCTGTTCGCGGCCCGTGGCGTGAACTAGCTTCCCTCGAACCGGCCACATTCTTGCTAAGTCGGCCCGTCATGAGGGCCAACATCACGCTGGATGGCACAGTTCCGTCTTCGATCATGGGAGTGTTCACCTCAGGCCTGGTGCGGACACTCCCACTCACAAGCATTGTCGTCGTGGCGCTGGCCGGAACGGCGAGCGCGGACGTCACGGTCACGTTCACGACGACCCCGAACGGCGGCGAGTTCGCGCCGAAGAATGTCGTGTCGGCGTGGATCGAGCACGATCCCGGTCCATTCGTCAAAACGATCGGCGTCTACGCCGCGGAACGCAGGGTGAACCTCGTCGCGTGGGGACTCACCGCGGGGCTGACCGACATGGATGCGATCTCGGGCGCGACTCGTCTCGACCATCTCACGCCGGTCACGTTCACCTGGAACCTCCGGGACCGCGACAACAAGCTCGTGCCCGACGGCATGTACAAGATCCGCATGGAGATGGCCGACAGCAACGCACAGACCACGGCGAGCAATCGCCAGGGTGCGTTCCTGTTCGTCGTCGGCCCGACGCCGCAGATGCAGACCGGCCTCTCGAGCGGCGGCTTCACCGACGGCTCGATCGATTTCCAGCCGGTGCTGTGCAGCAACGGCATCGTCGATGTCGGCGAGACCTGCGACTCCGCGATCTCGGGAACCGGAAGCTGCCCGACAACGTGCCCCGCCAGCGGCGACACCTGCATGCCGAACAACCTCGTCGGAGACGCGCTGCTGTGCAGCTCGGCGTGCGCCATCGAGCCGATCACGACCTGCCTCGACGACGACGGTTGCTGCGCGCCTGGCTGTCCCGCGGCCGAGGACAACGACTGCGAAGGCGTCGATCAGAACAACGTCGGCGGCGGCTGCGATGCCGGTGGCGGCAACGGCGCGCTCGCCTTCGCGGCGCTCGGGCTCGGTCTGATGATCGTGCGTCGTCGTCGCTGATCCAGGCAACCGCGTTGGCACCGCCCGACGAGCGTGTACCAACGTTGCGCAGACCTGGTACAGCGGCCACCGATCCCGACACGACCTCTCACCGACTTACGTGGAGGTGTCCTTGGGTTCGGAGCTTGCACCGAACACCGTCGATGCGAACCCACTTGATCGTCGTCGTGATTGCGTCATCGCTCGCCGCGAACGCCGCCTCGGCGGATGTCTCGGTGACGCTCACGACCACGCCCAACGGTGGCCAGTACGCGCCGAGGAACGTCGTCGCGGTGTGGATCGAGGATCAGGCGGGCGCGTTCGTGAAGACGATCGGTCGCCATGCGGGCACGCGCAAGCAGCACCTCGTCGCGTGGACGCTGAAGGCCGGCACGAACGATGTCGATGCCGTCTCGGGTGCGACCCGTCAGGACAACGTCGCGCCGCTGACGATGACGTGGAACCTGCGCGACAAGGCCGGCACCCTCGTTCCCGACGGGACGTACACGCTCCGCATGGAGCTCGCCGACCAGAACTCGAACACCGCCGGTCAGAACCACCAGGGCACGTTCACGTTCGTGAAGGGCGCCGCGCCGCAGCTGCAGACCGCGCTCGCGAATGGCGGGTTCACGAACGTCTCGATCGACTTCCAGCCGGTCGTCGACACCTGCAACAACGGCGCTGTCGACGTCGGCGAGACGTGCGATCCCAGCCTCGCCGGTAGCTGTCCCGCGTCCTGTGCCCCGAGCGCCGATGCCTGCATGCCGAACAACCTCGTCGGCGCCGCGGCCGCCTGCTCCGCCGAGTGCGCGATCCAGCCGATCACCGCGTGCACGAATGACGACGGCTGCTGCGCGGATGGTTGCGAGGCCACCGACAACGATTGCGGCGGCGGTGGTGGAAGCGGTGACATCGAGGGCGGTTGCAGCACCGGCGGTGGTGGCGGCCTGCTCGGACTTGCCGCGCTCGGGCTCGTGTTCGTCGTGCGACGTCGCCCCCGGCACGTCTGACTCGTCACTTGCGTTCGCGCTCACCGCGATCGCGACCTTGAGCAGGCCGCTCGTCTGCGTCAACCCGCGTGCTCGCGTTCAAACTGTGGGATCAGGCCCGTCGGCCCAGGCGCTCGTCGTCGAGAGTCCGAGCAACCACCACGATCGTGACGAGCCGCATCCGCTCGGCTTATCGCGCTGACCCGCGCCAGCGATCAGACGTTCGAACGACGACGGCGACGGAGCACGATCGCCATGATGATCGCGAGGCTCGCGAATCCGGTCGGGTTCGTCGGCGCGCGGCAACCGCAGCCGCCCGCAGCGTCGTCGAGGTCATCGTCGTCGCCCGGAACCGGTGGCTCGTGGCCACTCTCGTCCGGGCCCTCGCCGTCGGGCATGAACGCAGCGTCGGTCGTGAGCAGGAGCCGATCGACGACCGCGCCGTCCTCGTGCATCCAGAGGCTCACCGTGTGGAGGCCTGCGGATGGCACGTCGATCAGAGCGACCGTGCCGGCGCCATCGATCGACCGAGCCCAGGCGAAGCCATCGGCAGCGGCAAGGCTGATCGTCTGCGTGGCGGCGCCACCGAGCCCGATCGTCAGGCTGTCGTTCCCGCCGTCGCCGTACGCGTGACCGCGGATCCAGACGTAGTGAGCACCGGCGCGCGAGAACTCGATGTCGTAGTCGAGCCGGGGCCCGGAGGCCGTGGCTCGCGTGACCCCGAGGTCGGGTTGCGCCACGACGGCGCCATCGCCGAGGTAGCCCTGGGCGTAGGTGATCTCGCGCCATGCGTGACCGCCGGCATCGGCGCGCACCGCGAAGTGCTCGGCCTCGACGACGACGAGGCCGGCCGCATCGAGTGCTTGATAGAACGGCGCGATCGGCACGGGAGCCGACGGGTAGACGTCGACGAAGTCGAGATCGATCGTCTCCGGGTCGTCGGCATCGGTCTGGATGCGCACGACGTTCGCCCCGGCCCGCAGCGTGACCCGCACCGGTGTCGTGACGGTGAAGGCATCCCAGTCGGGCGTGGTCGGAAAGAACAGATCGTGGGCGCGAACGCCGTCGAGGTAGAGGCCACGCACCGCGCGATGGGCCCGGCCGTTCGCATACCCGAGCACGAGGTCGTGGTCGCCGGCCTGCGTGGCGGTCACCGAGAGCTCGACGAAGCTGCCGACCACGTTGAGCGCGCCGACGAACGAGCCGCCGGATGCGACGGGCTTGTCCGAGACCGAGGCGTTGGTAGTCGCGGTCTCGGCCTCGAAGCGCGTCGGCAGCTCGGGCTGACACGACCGCAGCGTGATCGTGAGATCGCGATCGACGGGTGTGGCGGGAACGACGACGGCGAGCGTGCCGTGCAGGTTGGTCTGCGTCCATGCCGCGCCCGTGCCGAGGACCTGCGCGAGGTGCTCGGTCCGTAGCTGTGCGACCTCGGCACCGTCGACGCTCGCGCACGCCGCCGCGTCGAGCCCGTGGACCACGAGTCGATAGCGACGCGTCGGTGCGGCGCTCGGATAGCTGCCCACGGCCGCGCGGATCGTGACGGTGCGCGCGCGGTTGTCGAACGCGATCACCGTCTCGCGGCGATCGGTGCGATAGGCCTCCGTCGTGCCGTCGTCCTCGCGCAGCGTGAACGTGCCATCGGCGCCGTCGTAGACATGGAGCTCGATCACGTCGCGGCGGAGGAACGCCGTGCTCGACGCGGCAGGTGCCATCGGGATGATCGCGCCGGCGCGTGCGTAGAGCAGCACGCGACCGGGCGGCGCCCACGCGGCGATCGTGCGATCACCGTCGAGGCGGTCGTCGTTCCAGAAGTCGTACCAGCGACCCGGCGGGAGCCAGGCGTCGACGTTGTTGTAGCCCGGCGCCGCGTTCGGCACGACGAGCAGCTCGCTGCCCCACAGGTACTGGAGGTCGCGTTGCCACGCCTCGGCACGATCGGCGTGGGCGAGGATCATCGCGCGCGCGATCGGCATCCCGGTCTCGCTCGCCGCACGGGCGAACGAGTAGGTGTACGGCAACAGGCGGTACCGAAGATCACCGTAGACCGTCGCGGTGCGCTGCGCGTCGGCGCCGCGATCGCCGGGCCATCGCGAGTGCACCGTGCCGTGCGGCTTCCAGTACGGCGTGAAGCTGCCGAACGCCATCGACCACTGCGTGTAGATCTCGTCGAACTGCACGGCGGAGATCGCGTTGCCGTGGAATCCGCCGGCGTCGTGGCCCCAGAACGGGAAGCCGCCGAGGCCAGCGGCGAGCATGCCGCGGAGCTGGAGCTTCATCTCGGCGTACGTCGGGTCGATGTCACCGCTCCACAGCGTCGCGTAGCGCTGGCCGCCCGCGGTCATCCCGCGCACCCACGTGAACGGCCGGCGTGCGGCGCCGAGCGCGGCGTCCCAGCCGTCCTCGCCGAGCGCGCGCGCGATCTGGAGGAACCACACGTTGCGCATCTCGCCCCACGTGCGGCCGTTGCCGAGCACCTGGGTCGCGGGCGCGGAACCCATCTCGTCGAACTCGTCGATCCACAGCGCGTCGCCGGGATACGCGAGCGCGGGATCGAGCGTCTTGGTCCACAGGAGGTTCCACCACCACGCGCGGACGTCGGCGCGGCTGAGATCGGGCGCGCTCGTGTTGAACTCGACGCTGCCCGGCTGGGGCAGGTTGAACGAGGCCTGCCAGCCGGCGCTCTGGTTCGCGATGCAGCGGTTGAAGTCGAGCGTCGCGACCAGCCCCTCGCCCTTCATCCACGCGCGAAACGCCGCGGGATCGGGATAGCGTCCCGGATCCCACTCGAAGCGCGACACGCAGCGTTCGCCGCCACCGGCACGCCAGCGATTGTCGTTGACCATGTGATCGACGGGCCATCCGGCGGCCCGGTGGTCGTGGATCTTCGACTGCCACCACGCCGCGGCGGAGAGCGTCGGGTGCGCCTTGTCGGACAGCGCGAGCCCGAACATCGCGAGCGCCGGCAACCGCGGCCGCCCGGTGAGCCCGACGTACTGCGCGAGCACCGATGGCAGATCGGGACCGAAGAACACGAAGTAGTCCAGCTCGGGACCGGCGAGGAACACCTCGTAGCTGCCGGCGACGTTGAACCGGAACCTGTTCGTGAACGCGCTGTTCACGAACACGCCGTAGCCCTTGCTCGACAGGTAGAACGGGACGATCAGCGGTGCTTGCTCGCCCTGCGCGGTGCCGTAGTTGCGCGCGACCTCGGTCCCGGTGAGCTCGAGCTTCGGGACGCGGCCGAGGTAGCTGTGACCGAGACCGGCGAACCGCTCGGCGGGATCGATCGCGAACCGCTGCGTGACGCTGCCTGGCTGGAACGCGACACCGGCATCGATGAGGAACGGCGAGGCGCTGCCCGCGCGGAACAGCTGGAGGCGAATTGGAGACTTGAGGACGTGGACGCGCGCGCCGGTCGCGCCCACGAGATCGAGGTGCGCACCACCATCGGTGACCGCGAGCGTGCCAGGCACGTCGTGGCGCTCGACCATGTCGTAGTGGTTGTCGGGGAAGAACGCGCCCGACTGCACCGCCTGGATCCGCACCGCCGCGTCGCCGTACGGCGTGATGCGCACGCGCTGGCCCGAGTCGGTCGTGATCACCACGCTGCGGCCCTCGACCTGATGGCTGGCATACGCTGTCAGCGCCTGCGCATCGGCGTCGACGGTCGAGAGTGAGATCACGCACGCGATGGCAATGCCGACGGCGTGTTGCCAAAAGCAACCAGTGCGACAGGTGGTCATAGGCGCCTTCTTCCGAGCAAGCCAAGGAGCGCGATCATCACGAGGGTGGTCGGCCCGCTGCCGCCGGTCTGACAGCAGCCACCACCGCCGCCGTCGACCGTTGGATCGACGTCGCCCATGGGTCCAGCGGGGCACGGATCGGGCATCAGCCCGTCCGCGTTGTCGGCCGCAGGCGTCGGTGCCGCGAGCGTCAGCGCGGCTCCGGTCGGCGTGCGTTGCAGGGACATCCCGTCGGGTGGAGATGCGCCGAGCGGGGTCGCCGGCGTGACCTTGGTGTTGACGCAACCCCACGCCACGCAGTGGATCAGCCGCTCGTTCGTGCCGATGAAGCAGGCCTGACCGTCGACGGGAAGTGGGGTCGTGAGCCGGGCATCGCCGGTGATCGAGAGCGCGGTATCGGCCTTCGCCGTCGACAGCACGTAGAACCGGGGGCCGTTGCCACCCATGATGCCGGGCGTGTCGATCCGGCCGAGCTTCGCGGCATCGGTGTCGAACAGATCGACGAAGTAGGTGGGGTTGTCGAACGTCTCGTCCCCGATGTCTCGAAGCTCGAGGAGCTGAGCGTCGGGGTCGTTGTTCGTCGAGATCAGGATCTCGTTGACGACCATCTGTTGCTCGGTCGCATGAGCGCTGGCTGTGGCGCCGAGCACGAATACGCAGGTCACCTGTAGTTGCTTCACAAAAACCTCCCTGCGGCAGCGCGCGGAGTATGCACGAGAGAGACCACCAAACAGGGCGGATACTCGAGCAGCCGTTACATCGACAATCGCAACGTCGTCGTGGAATAGTTCACACCGGGTGCGACGCGATTTCAGCAGTCTGGCCATGGGCCAGCTGTTGCACTTGGCGTGCAGACCCCCATCGGGAGAACGCGCAATGAGATTCACATTCGCTCCTGCAGTCGTGATGTCCCTCGCTCTCGTTGCGTGTGGTGGCGGCGGCCCCGAGCTGTTTCCCGCCGACAAGCCCGAGCTCGGCAAGGCCGACAGCGGCGACGAAGCCGATCGGTTGTGCAGGGTCGTCCTGCGCGAGATGCGGTCGCTGCGCGAGGGCTTCCTCGACGTCGACACCGTCGAGATCGATCGTGGCGGCTCGCCCGTCGTGATGTTCACGTTCAACGGCAACGAGTTCTTCGAGCTCCGCGGGCTCAACTCCGTCGACGGAGGAGTCGCCGGATACACGCGGTTCAAGTTCGAGATTCCGGATCAGGGTGATACCGCCCAGATCATCCCGTACGTGAAGACCGCGGGCGGGCGGTTGTTCGATCACAACCGCAACCCGAACGACAACGACAACTACGTCGTCACGCGCGCCAACGGCTTCACGGTCGCGCTCGACGAGGCAACGTGTCCCGACAAGCGCGATTGCGAAGTCCCGGGCCTCGCGCTCGAGCGCGCGTATCCGAAGCTGTCGCTGCTCGATGTCACCGCGATGCACTGGGAGCCGAACGTGGCGAACCCGCGCGTGTTCGTCGTCGAGAAGGGCGGCCGGATCCTGGCGTTCCCCGATCGCGACAACGTCACCGATGCAGACGTCCAGGTGTTCCTCGACTGGCGAACCGGCGGCGCCGCGCGCGACCCGGACAAGACGTACAACCGCGGTGGTCGCTTCGGCAACGCCGCGTCGGGATGGGAAGAGGGCTTCCTCGATCTCGCGTTCCACCCGAACTGGCCCGCGACCCCGGACGTGTTCGTCACGTACAACAGCGGGCTCGGAGATCCCGAGGACGGCGGCAACGCGCAGTGGAACCTCACGCGGTTCTCGGCGAGCGGCAACGGGGCTCGCCTCGATCCGGGGACCAAGAAGGTGCTGATCCGGCTCGAGAAGCGCGGCCTCACACATAACGGTGGCCGCGTGCTGTTCCACCCCACGGAGAAGCTGCTCTACGTCTCGGTCGGCACGGATGGCGGCTTCCCGTTCGATCCGCAGAACAACGGCCAGAACCCGGCGACGCTGTTCGGATCGATCCTGCGCCTCGACGTCGATCGCGACAAGGACGGGGTTGGCTACGGAATCCCGCCGGGCAATCCGTTCGTCAATGGCAAGACGCCCGACGGCAAGGCCGCTCGGCCGGAGGTCTTCGCGTTCGGCGTTCGCAATCCGTGGCGGATGAACTTCGACGCGCAGGCACCTCACGAGCTGTGGGACGCAGAGGTCGGCGAGAACGCGCGCGAGGAGGTCAACATCATCGAGCGCGGCAAGAACTACGGCTACAACCTGTTCGAGGGCGACCTCTGCACGTTCCGCGGCCAGAACCTCGTCAACTGCAACAAGAACGGGCTGACCGAGCCCCAGTTCGTGCTGTACGCGTCGGATACCCCCGGTGCCCAGCTACCCGCGGGCGCGCAGCGCGGTGACTCGATCACCGGTGGCTACGTCTACCGCGGCAACGACATCCCGAACCTCAAGGGCCTGTACGTGTTCGGTGACTTCATCCGCGGCGAGATCTTCGCCTACCAGAAGGGCACCAAGCAGCCGCTCAAGATCCTCGACTCCGGTCAACCGATCTCGACGTTCGCGCAGAACCCCAAGAACGAGCTGTACCTGGTCGCGCACCACCACCAGGAACAGACCGGCGCGACGAAGAACGGCGAGATCTACAAGCTGCGAGACGCCGCGTGCCAGCAGGCGCGGCCGGGCGTCGAGCCGAACTATGTCTTCCTCGGTGCAGACGGTGCCGGTAACGAGATCTCGGCGCGCCAGTACTACAAGACGATCCTTCCGGACCGCGACATCGACACCTACACGCTCGCCGACTGGAAGACCGACTACGTCGGCGCCGCGCCACTCGTCGCCGCGCTCTATCGCAACGAGTGGGATCTCAACTTCTGGCGCGAGATGCGGTGCACCCAGACGATCACCCCGGGTGTCGGCGGTTGCTGCGTCACGAACTGGAACGACGAGGCCGATGTCACCAACCCGCTCTCGACGCCAGACCTCGGCACCGTGTGCATGAACGTGGCGTCGGCTGCCGAGGGCGCGTTCACGCGGTTCTACGTGTTCGGTCCCGACACGCAGACCCACGACGTCGACAGCAAGCGCAAGCTGCAGACCTTCGCCGTGCTCGACGACGAGAAGGGCGATGGCCTCACCGAGGACGACAAGAAGTTCGTTCCGAACCTGTGCACGCCCTGCCACGGCGGCCAACGCTACAAGACCGGCGGCAGCGCCGACATCGGCTCGGTGTTCCGCGAGTTCGAGCCGTCGCTGTTGACCCAGGGCGCGCTCAACGGTGCCGCGTACGAGCAGCGGTTGTTCGACCTCAACCAGATCGTGCTCGGCGCGAACAAGGCGCTGGCCGCCGACACGCCGATGATCGATTACATCGAGAACCGGATCTATCCCGGCGGCGGACCACCGTCGCGCAGCGTCTTCACCGAGGCTCCGCCCGCATCGTGGGCGGATCCCGATGCCGCCGCGCAGGCCGCGAAGGAGGCGATGTGGAAGAACGTCGTCAACCCGTTCTGCATGGGCTGCCACCGCGTCCGCAAGGAAGAGGTGAACTTCGAGGCCTACGAGCGGCTCGAGAAGTTCGGCAGCCGGCTCAACGGCGTCTCGCAGATCGAGCGGCACACCCGCGGCGACTATCGCAATCCGCCGGCCGACCACCCGATCTGGATGCCGCAGACGCAGTTCATGTTCGATCGCCTCAACAACGCAGGCGATCCACGTGGCAACGCCGCACAGAGCTCGCTGAACGGCTGGCTCAACAACGTCAACAACACGATCGCAGCACAGGCCTGCGCCGTGACCTTCGTCTCCAACGGTCCCGACTTCACGTTCTTCGGTCAGGACGCGGTGATCACCGGTCAGGTCGGCGGACCTGACTCCGGCGAGCTCGGTCGATGGGACGCACGCAACGGCCTCGTGATGAACGGCGCGACGTTCCCGCGCTGGACCGCCACGATCAACCTGCCGCAGGGAGCCTTCATCGAATACAAAGTCACCGTCCTCGACCGGGCGAGCGGCAACGTCTTCTTCGAGACCGGCTTCAACCGCACCCAGACAATCCCGACCACGGGCGCGGGCTGTGCGGTCACCTTCGAGACGGACTTCCGAGAGTAGGGACGGTTTCAACTTGCGAAACTTGCACGCTGCAAGTGGTCGCAATCACTCACCAGCATAGGGACGGTCTTAACTTGCGAAACTTGCGTCACTGCAAGTTTCGCAAATTGAAACCGTCCCTAGATCATTCCGTCCCAGCCCTGGTCGCAGCGGCGGAACGCGGCACGGGCTAGCTCGACCGCGGCGCTGTCGAGCGCTCCGCTCGCTGCCGTGACCGCGGCGGTGAGGTTCGCGAGGTCCGTCGTGCCCATCAAGGCCGAGGAGACACCGGGCTGGGCGAGGACGAACCGGATCGCGTGATCCGCGCCAACGGCCGGCAGCTCCATCGCACGCAGGCGCTCCCAGTACACGGCACGGTCGGAGCGCTCGGGTCGAGAGGTATCGCGCCATGCAGCATTCGCCAGCGCCCGCTTGGCGAGCACGCCGATGCCGCGCTCCGCTGCGCGCGGGACCGATTCGTCGAGGGCACGCTGATCGGCGAGGTTGATCGAGCACTGCACGACCCCGAAGCGGCCGCTGCCGATGGCCCACTGGAGCGGCTCGCCGTCACCGGAATAGGCGGCGACCCGGACCTTGCCGGCGTGGACAGCCGCGTCGAGCGCAGCGAGCACGTCGTCGCGATGGAGGACCTCGATGGGGCACGAGTGCAGGTGGGCGATGTCGATGCGGTCGGTGCCGAGGCGCTCGAGTGCGGCGTCGATCCCGCCGGTGATGCACGGGCCCGTCCAGTCCGGGACGCCGGGGACTCCGTAGCCGAGCTTCGTCGAGAGCACCACGTGCTCGCGGCGCCTGGTCGCTCGCAGGGCCGCACCGATCCGAAGCTCGGAGCGTCCATAGCTCGGCGCTGTATCGATCAGCGTCACGCCGAGGTCGAGGGCGCCGGCGACGAGGCGCTCCGCGTGCGCGTCGTCGATCTCCGATCCACCCAGGGGCCCGGCACCAAGGCCGATCTCGGAGACGGTCAGCCCGGTGGCGCCCAGCGCTCGTGTCTTCATGCCCGAGAGACTAGTCGTAGTACTCGGCGCCGAGGTGGGTGATGAGCTCGTCACCCTTCGTGTAGCGGAGCGTGTTCTTCAGCTTCATGAGCTGGATGAACAGGTCGTGCTCCGGGTACAGACCCTCGGGCGTCATCGGGCTCTTCCAGTAGAACGACAGCCACTCCTGGATACCGCTCATGCCGGCGCGCGCCGCAAAGTCCATGAACAGCGCGAGGTCGAGGACGATCGGCGCCGCGAGGATCGAGTCGCGGCACAGGAAGTTGACCTTGATCTGCATCGGGTAGCCGAGCCAACCTACGATGTCGATGTTGTCCCAGCCCTCTTTGTTGTCGCCGCGCGGCGGATAGTAGTTGATGCGCACGACGTGCGAGATGTTGCCGTAGAGGTCGGGATAGAGCTCCGGCTGCAGGATGTGATCGATCACACCGAGCTTGGAGACCTCCTTGCTCTTGAACGACTCGGGATCGTCGAGGACCTCGCCATCGCGGTTGCCCAGGATGTTGGTCGAGTACCAGCCCTCGAGGCCGAGCATGCGCGCCTTGAAGCCGGGCGCGAGGATCGTCTTCATCAGAGTCTGGCCGGTCTTGAAGTCCTTGCCGGTGATCGGCAGGCCCTGCTTGCGGGCGAGCTCGAGCAAGGCGCCGGTGTCGACCGACAGGTTCGGCGCACCGTTCGCGTAGGGCACGCCCATCTTGAGGCAGGCGTACGCGTAGATCTGCGACGGCGCGATGTCGTCGGCGGACTTGCGTAGCCCGTCCTCGAACTTCGCGAGCGTCGAATGAACGTCGCCCGGCATGCGATAGACCTCGGTCGATCCGCACCACACGGCGACGAGGCGGTCGCAGTTGTTCGTCGCCTTGAACTGCTTGATGTCCTCCATCAGCTGCTCCGCGAGATGCATCTTCGACGTGCCCTTCTTGACGTTGGGCCCGTTGAGCTTCTTGACGTACGCCTGCTCGAACACGGCGCTCATCGGCTTGATCGCCTCGAGCTCCTCGCGCAACGGATCGAGGTGCTTGGAGTCGAGCACGCCCGCGCGAACCGCGGCCTGGTACGCGTTATCCGGGAAGATGTCCCAGCCACCGAACACGATGTCGTCCAGCTTCGCGAGCGAGATGTACTCGCGCAGCGGGAAGTTCTTGTTGTCGGTTCGCTTGCCGATCCGGATGTGCCCGAGCTGCGTGAGCGATCCGATCGGCTTGCCGAGGCCCCGACGGATCGACTGTACGCCGGCGATGAACGTGGTCGCGACAGCGCCCATTCCGGGGAGCAGGATGCCCAGTTTGCCGGTGGCCGGCTTGACGTCAACGCCTTTTTTGAGAGCCATCTGAACCGTACTCCGAGGTGATGGAAAAGAGGAAATTGCACGACGAGCGACTGCCTAGCAAGAGGCAGCGGACGGTCGCTCGCGGCAAACGGTGGTGGTGAAAGTTCGACACGTTCGCATTCACCACGAACCACCGGGTTGAACCCAGATCAGCCACCCGTTGCCAGCAAGCGGCCGTGCCACATCACGTGCGCGAAAGCACGTCAGCGCGAGCGCCCGAAGATCACCGGAATCGGAATCTCGTAGCCGGCCCAGAACTCGAAGCCGTTGCGAGCCATGTAACGACCGCGCATCGAGAGCAGCGGGAGCCGCACGGTCAGCTGGCCGCCGAGCTCGGCATCGGGTGCATAGAACGCAGGACCGATCCCGATGTCCATCGGCACGACGCCCTTGATCGAAGGGAACCGGAAGTTCAGCTCGGAGTAGAACGCGCCGAGGTGATCGGGCCTGGCCTCGTAGATCTGGATGAAGCCGAGGCCCGCGGTGATCGCGAACGTCGGCGCGGACCACCGCTTGCCGGTCTCGTGCGACTCGAACCGGAATTCCATCCCGGGCTCGACCACGAGCGTGCTCGGGGCATCGATGCGGCCGCTGCCGAGCATCAACATCGGCGCGACGAACATCACGAGCGTCTTGGTTCCGGGATCCCGGGGCGGTTCGTAGCGTGCCGGATCGCCGTTCTCGTTGGGGAGCGGAGCCGTGAGATCGACGTTGCCGGGCGCGTTCGTCATCGCGGTCCGCGTGTACTGCGTGCATCCGGCGGCGAGCCCGGCGATCAGCACGAGCTTCCTCATCGTTGCTGCACCGCGATCCGCCACGCCACCGCGCGGCCGCCCGCGGTCACGCCGAGGTCGAGCGTGGCATCGTTGCGCTCGGCATTCCACGCCGCGTTGTTGTCGAACGGAACCGGCAACCACGCGTAGATCATCGAGCGACCTCGCAGCTCGATCGGCGCGATCGTCGGCAGCTCGATCGTGTTGCGCGGGAACACGAGCTTGACGGTGTCGATCGATACGCGGCAGTCGCCACGGCTCTTGAGCTGCAACGCGACGCCGAAACCCTGCTTGCCAGACTTGCGGATGAAGGCGCGCCCCGCCACGCACTCGGTCTCGAGCAGCCCGTCACCCTGGAGGTGCCAGCGGGGGCGTTCCTCGAGGCGCGGGGCGCGGGTCGCGATGCATCCGCCGAGCAGCGACGCGACCAACAGCAAGCGCACGGCGATCAACGCGCGACGACCGTCGCCATTACGCCAGCGAGCCGCCAAGGCGAGCAAGTGCCCTTGGGGTACGCCAGCGAGCCGCCAAGGCGAGTAAGTGCCCTTGGGGTACGCCAGCGAGCCGCCAAGGCGAGCAAGTGCCCTTGGGGTACGCCAGCGAGCCGCCAAGGCGAGCAAGTGCCCTTGGGTACCCCGGTGCTCATGGGGTACCAGCGAGCCGCCATTACGCCAGTGGCCGTGGGGTACCCATTACGGGGAGAAGACCCGGCGGATCGCCCGCGGATCGTTGGTCATGATGCCGTCGGCGCCGAGCGCCAGCAGGCGGGTCGCTTCCTCCGGATCATCGATCGTCCAGAAGTCGACCCGCAACCCGAGGCTGTGGCACTTCGCGATGAACGGCGCGCGATCGAACCGCAAGAACCCGCTGTGGGTCGGGATCTGCGCTGCCGTGCCGGTGAACGGCAGCTGCCGCCACAACATCGCCGGCAACGAGACCAGCGCCGCGACCTCGCCCTGCGAGAGCGACGTGGCACCGCCATACCCGCGGCGCCTCACCGCGACCTGCGTGCCGGTGTGAAAGCTCGCGATCGTGACGCGATCCTCGGCGTGCTTCGCGGCGACGACCTCGATCATCGCCTGCACCGCGCGATCGCCCTTGATATCGACGTTGATGTGCGTCGAGGGAAACGCCTCGAGGACCTCGGCGAACGTGGACACCGCGATCCCTTGGCCCGCGAACGGCCGCGAGCCGTCGGGGGCGACGAAGCCCCAGCCGGCGTCGAGCGAGCGCGCGTCCGCGAGATCGAGCTGCCCCCAGCTGGTCTGCGCACCGGTCGTGCGCGCGCAGCCCTCGTCGTGGACCACGATCAGGTGATCGTCGCGCGTCAGCTGGACATCCATCTCGATCGCGTCGACGCCGATCTCGACCGCGCGCTCGAACGCGACCATCGTGTTCTCCGGCAGCTCGGCGGATGCACCGCGATGCGCGTAGAGCCTGCGCGGGTGCACCGCTACTTCTCTTCTTCGAGCTCGAGCGCCGCGGCTGGCATCGGCGGCGGGCGCGGGTCGCTGACCTGCACCACCTCGAGGCTGTACTTGATGTCCTTGTCGGCGAGCGGGTGCAGGAAGCGAACCTCGACCTCGTCGCTGCCGACCTTCTCGATCAGCAACACGACGTCCATCCCGTTCTCGCCCTTGGCTGCGAACCTCTCGCCGGCCGTGAGCTTGGCCTCCTTCGGGAACTCCGAGCGCTTCATCTTCTTCGATGGCAGCTGCGTGGCCCCGAACGCTTGTTTCGCCTTGATCACGCCTTCCCGTTTGGCGCCCTTCTCGAGGCCCGTGAGCACGGTCTCGAGAAACGGCAACATCGTGCCGGCGCCCTGGATGTACTCGACCGTCTGTTTCTCGAGCTGGTCTCCGCCCACGACGGAGACATCAACCTTGACGGTTACACGACGACCTTTCTCGATCTTCACCTCATCGACGTTACACGTGCACAAACCCCGACAGCAACGCCCGGAGTTGTGAACAGTCCGTGTAGGTTTTGGCCTCGCCGGGCAGTCCTTGCAGGAACTTGCGGGCTGGCATGAAACCAGCACAATGCCTGTTCGCCCATGTTCCGTACGCTGCTCCTTGTTTGCTTGTTCGCCGTCGGGTGCACCAGTACCAAATCTCCCGAGCTTCGCGTCATCGGAGTTCACGATGCTCCTCGTCATGAGGTCGTGTTCGTCCAGGTGACCAACCCGGCGAGACACCCGATGCGCCTGACCAAGCTCGAGTACACGTTCGCCGCCGGTAGCGAGAAGATCTCCGAGGGCGAGCTCGAGCTCCACCGGGACGTCCCGGCGGGAGCGGCGATCGTGGTCGAAGTGCCGCTCGATTCGACGTCAGATCAACCGATGACGCTCAGTGGCCGACTCACCGCAGAGCTCGATCAGATCGTGCGAATCTTCAAGGTCTCCGCGGAGATCCAGCCAAGCAAGTAGCCGGTACCCACACCGGACCACGTCGAAGCTTGCATTCATACCCACGCTCTGGGGATGCTCTCCCGATGCGAAGCATCCTCCTTGGTCTCGTGTTTGTCGCCGTCTCGACGGTGGCGAGCGCGGATAGCAAGCAGCAGAACCGCTACATCGGCATCCATCCGATCACGAAGTCCGAGGGCGGGGGCATGTGTTACATCGAGGGCCCCCACGTCCACACCTTCGAGGCGGACAAGATCCAGTATCGCGACCATCGCGGTCATCACCACTTCGTCGGCGACCCCGTCGCGTACGGCTACGACGGACCTCGCCACGCCTACAAGGGGCATCATCCGATTCAGGTTCACGTCGTGGTCGGCTCGCCCGATCCCGACATCCAGTACTGCTACCTCGACGGTCCGCACTTCCATCACTTCAAGCCGCCCGAGGGACCGGAGTTCAAGGTCGTCGGTGACGCGTACTTCTATGTCGCAGAGCCGCCGAAGGTGTACCTCGAGGCTCGCCCGGCGTTCATCGGGATCAACGCGGTGTACCGGCCGCTCGTCTACACGCGACCGGTGGTCACCGTCGACGCACCGGTCGGATGGATCGGTGCGCGGGTGGAGATCGGCGGACCGGCGGTCATCGTCGCGCCCGCAGCCATCGTGACCACGCCCGGCATTCGCGTGCAGGCCGACGTGCACATTCCGATGCCGAGCCTTCAGATCGGCATCGGCATCGGCTCGCCCGGGGTGATCGTCCGCGATCGGCCGCACGGGAAGTACAAGAAGCACAAGCACCGCCGTCGCTTCTAGGACCCACCCATGCGAGAGTTCCTGATGTTCGTTGCCGTGCTGACAGCCTGCGGCGGTGATGACAAGCCCGGCAACGCGCCGACCGGTGCCAGCGCGCGCGACGCGGTCGTGGAGGCGTGGAAGAAAGCTGGGTTGCAACCATCGGCCATGACCGTCGCTACCGTCGCGTTCGGCAAGGACTGCCAGAGCGGGACGGTCAACAACGTCGACGTGATCGTGTGCCAGTACGCATCGGTCGACGAGGCGAAGGCCGCCGAGAAGTCGGGGCTCGAGTGGGTCGGCGCGACGACCGGAGCGGCGTGGGCGAGCGGCTCGGTGGTGGTCGCGGTCGCCGATCGTCGCAAGGCCGATCCGAGTGGCCGCACGATCAACCAGCTGATGAAGCTGGCGCCGAAGTAGCCGTTTCGATAGCGTGCGCGCCATGTCATCGACCTGGTCGGCACTCGCCGGTGAAGCGCTGGAAGGGGGCACGATCTCCCGCGAGCAGGCGCGCTCGATCCTGCATGCGCCGGCCGACGAGCTGCTCGCGCTGCTCGACGCGGCGTTTCGTGTCCGGCGCGCGCACTGGGGGCTTCGCGTCTCGCTGCACGTGCTCGAGAATGCGAAGCAGGGGGCCTGCCCCGAGGACTGCGGATTCTGCTCGCAGTCTTCGAAGTACGAGTCGCCGAGCGGCGAGGCGCCGATGAAGTCGGTCGACGACCTGGTCGACGGCGCGCGGCGAGCGTTCGCGGCACGCGCGAAGCGCTACTGCATGGTGACGGCGACGCGCGGGCCCTCGCAGCGCGATCTCGATACGATCTGCGAGGCGGCCAGCCGCATCAAGTCCGAGCTCGACATCGAGCTGTGCGCGTCGCTCGGGCTGCTCACCGAGGCCAAGGCACAGCGGCTCGCGGCCTCGGGCGTCGACCGCTTCAACCACAACCTCGAGACGAGCGAGCGCCACTACGCGAAGCTCGTGACGACCCACACCTGGAAAGACCGGGTCGAGACCGTGCGCATCGCGCAGCGCGCCGGCATGGACACCTGCTGCGGCGGGATCGTCGGGCTCGGCGAGCAGGAAGACGACCTGCTCGAGCTCGCGTTCGCGCTCCGCGAGCTCGACGTCGACTCGGTGCCGGTGAACTTCCTCGACGCCCGCCCGGGCACGCCGCTCGCGGGCTACCCGCTCGTCGAGCCGGGCTTCGCGTTGCGTGCGCTGTGCATGTTCCGGCTCGTGCACCCGCGCACCGATCTGCGCGTCGCGGGTGGCCGCGAGATCACGTTGCGCGCGCTCCAGGCGTTCGCGCTGTATCCGGCGAACTCGATCTTCACCGAGGGCTACCTGACCACCGGCGGCGCGACGACCCACGCGGACCACCAGATGATCCGCGACGCCGGCTTCGAGCTCGAGCTCGCCTCCGGTGAGGCGGTGCCCGCCGACCCCGATGCGATGAAGGTGATCGCGCGCCGGCCGTCGCTCCCCCAGGCGCGCGACTGATGTACCGCGATCGGTTCAACGGCTGCCCTCGCTGTGGGGGCGCGCTCGTGCAGTACGACGTTCGGCAGAAGTGGCGCTGCAAGACGTGCATGGGTGGACTGCTCGGCCCCGACGAGCTGCAAGGCGATCTCGGCCTGTTCCAGAACGCGTTCACCGTGACGGGCACCCCGTCCCAGTTTGCCTGTCCCGCGTGTGGCACCGAGATGCAGCGCATCCGGATGCGGGGGATCGAGCTCGATCGCTGCGAGCAGGATCGTCACATCTGGTTCGACGGCGGCGAGCTCGGGCGGATCCGGAAGTCGCGCGCCGACGCCGAGGTCGAAGCCGACATGAAGTCGGTGATGACCGCGCTGCTGTTCGAGGACTGAGTCACTCGCCGACCGCGACGTAGCGGAACGCCTCCTCGCCGTCCTCATCGTCGTCGTAGTCCTCGTCGCGATGACGCTGCTTGCCGATGATCACGTTGTCGAGGACCGCGCCGATCCGAGCGGCCTCCTCGCGATCGAGCAGGTTCTCGCTCAGGTCGATCGAGGCCAGGTGGCGAAACGCGGGCGCGTTCGCCACGAAGGCCCGCACGCCGCGGCCTGCCATCACGCCCTTCGAGAGGTCGAGCGAGTGGAGCTGCGGCAACAGCTGCGAGTGCGCGAGCGCGTCGACCGCATCGTCGACGAACTCGCAGTTCACGATCCCGAGGTGCCCGAGCTTTGGCAGGCCACGCGCATCGAGGATCGAGCGGATCGCGGACAACGAACCCGCCGCGCCGTAGTTCGACGAGCCGAACCAGATCTCGAGGTGCTCGAGGTTCGGCCACCGGGCCAGGCAGATCGCCTCGAGCTCGTTCGCGGCGAGCCCACCCGACTCGCGGATCAGCGTCCTCAACGCCGGCAGCTCGAGGTCGCCGAGCGTCCCGCCCGCGCCGCTCTTGAGGTGGAGGAGCTCGAGCGCCGGCAGCTTCGCCAGGAGGCCCGTGAAGTCACCGAACGGGGCCCAGCTGATCTCGCAATCCGAGCCGGTGTACGCGTCGAACCGCAGCTCGCGGATGCGCGACGCCTGCGGCGATTCGGCCACGGCGCGCAGCGTCGGCGCCCAATCATTGTCGTCGGAGAACCCGGCGAGGCCGAACCGCACCGAATCGACGAACCGGCCCATCGGCGCGGCGAGGAACTCGCGCGTGATCGCGTCGAGCCGCGTGCGCTGCGGATCGTCGAACGCATCGTCTGGATCCTGGATCAGCGTCGCGTGACGCGCGAACCCATGCCGGTACTCCAGCGCGTAGCACTCGCGATCGCCGCCGCACAGCGCCCCGAGGTTCGCCGACAGGATCCGGTTCGCCTCGGCGAGCTTGCCCGCGAGCTGCAGCGACGCGATCTCGCCGCGCGGATCGCCCCGCGCGATCAGCCAGTCGGCGAGGACCGCCCACGCGTCGGGCGAGTCCGGCGATTCGAGACACTGCGCCTCGAGCTCGGGGTTGCTGTGGACCGTCGCCGGATCGCGCACCGCGAGCGGCGTCCAGCCTTGATGGCGCGCGTCGAGGAGCGCTTCGTCGAACGCGGCGACCGCCTCGGCGACCGTGCGATGGACCTTGACGACCCGTGACGCCTTGTCGGGTACATCTCCGGTGCTCGTGATGCCGCCGCCGAGCTGCACGACCCGGCGTGCCTCCTGCACGAGCTCGAGATACTGCGGGCCGCGTTCGAAGCGCTGGCTGCGCTCGACCGTGAGCGCCGGGTTCCTCGGCGGCGCGTCCCGGGACGGCCCGTTCGACGAATCCGCCGAGATCGGGATCCCGATCTCGATGTAGCCCTTCGCCGTCTGGGTGGCGATCTGTTGCTCGGCGTGGCGCGTCGCCTCGAGCTGCGTCGAGAAGCCGCGCGCGTGGGTCTGCACCAGGCCCCCGACCGCACCCCATCGAAACACCACGCGCCCCGATCGGTAATCGATCTCCCAGAATCGGACCGGCGTCTCCGCGAGCTCGAATCGCCGCAGCACGCGCGCATCTTACGCCTCGGATCGATCACCAGGTCGAGCCATGCGCCGTGCGAGACTGCGCGGCGATGACCGACCTCGACGCGCTGCTGCGCTCCGTCCTCGATCCACACCTCCACGCGACCGAGTCGCTGGTGGCCTGGTGGGACGCGACCGCGCCGCAGCGATCCGCGTGGACGACCCCGATCGATCGCGCGATCGCCGGCGGTGCGTGCGCCGATCGCGTCGGCTTCGCGTTCGCGGCCGGCTACGCCGAGGCCCTGCGAGCGCTGCTGCCGTCCGCGCCGCAGGACTCGATCAACGCGCTGTGCGCGTCCGAGGAGGGTGGCAACCACCCGCGCGCGATCCAGACGCGGCTCGAGCCGGTCGACGGCGGCGGCTACGTGCTGACCGGCAACAAGCGCTGGGCGACGATGGCGAGCGCGGCGCAGTCGCTGCTCGTCGTCGCGTCGACGGGCACCGACTCGACCGGCAAGAACCGGCTCCGCGTCGTGCGCGTTCCAGCGGGCGCGGCCGGCGTTCGCATCGAGGCCTCCGTCACGCCGTTCGTCCCCGAGATCCCGCACGCCCGTGTCACGCTCGATCGGGTCGCGGTGAGCGAAGCTGACCTCTTGCCCGGCGATGGCTACGACGACTATCTCAAGCCGTTTCGCACGATCGAGGATCTGCACGTCCACGCCGCGCTGCTCGGCTACCTCATCGCCGTGGCGCGCCGGCACGGCTTCCCCCACGATACCGTCGAGCGCCTCCTCGCGATCACGATCGCGACCCGCGCGCTCGCCGCCGCCGATCCGAAATCCACCACCACCCACCTCGCGCTCGCCGGCCTGCTCCACCTCGCGACCGAATGCACCACCGAGCTCGAGCACCTGTGGCAGCCCGGCGCCGAACGTACCCGGTGGGATCGCGACCGCGTGCTGTTGCAGGTCGCCGGCACCGCCCGCGCCGCCCGGCGCGATCGTGCGTGGACGACCTTCCAGCGGTAACGTCGCGGTCGGCTGATGCCCACCTTCATCGCGCTGCTTCGCGGGATCAACGTCGGCGGGAATCGCGTGATCCTGATGGCCGACCTGCGCGAGATCTTCGAAGACGCCGGCGCGAAGGACATCGTCACGTACATCCAGAGCGGCAACGTCGTCTTCACGCACGCGGCTCGCTCGCCCGTGAAGCTGACCGCGGCGCTCGAGGCGCGGATCGCGAAGGCGACCGGCTTCGCCGTGCCGGTCGTGCTTCGTACGGCGGCGGAGTGGGCCGCCGTGCTCGCCGCCAATCCGTTCGCGGACTCGGATCCCGACCACCTTCACGTGGCGTTCCTCGTCGGGCCTCCACCCGCGGCCGCGCTCGCCGCGCTCACCCCCGAGGCGTACCTGCCCGAGCGATGTGCGCTCGTCGGGCGCGAGATCTATCTGTGCCTGCCGGACGGGCTCGGTCGCTCGAAGCTCGCCGGTGCGGTGGCCAAGGTGAAGTCGGTCGCGGCGGCCACCACGCGCAACTGGCGCACCGTCGTGAAGCTGCACGAGCTGGCCCGATGAGCCGGCTGGAGATCATGGCGGCGTTCACCGCGCTCCCGAAGTATCGGCGGTGCCAGGCGATGCGGATGGCGTGTCGCGACGCGATCGAGGTGTGGCGGCGATATCGCGCGGACGGCAAGCCCCTCGAGTACTTCGACGGCGTGGTCGGGATGCACCACGCGGTCGACGACACGCTGCCGCAGCGCGCGCTCGACGATCTCGATCGGTGGTTGCGCGGCGAACCGGTCGATCCAAAACCCACCGACACGGCGTACGCGGAGCCGATCGTCGCGATGCAGGACGACGACCTCGATTTCCCCGACGAGGTCGAGCAGGCGTACTACGCGATCTACAACCTGCATCGCATCGTGTTCGAGATCCCGATCCCGCCCGAGGACCACGTGGTGCTGAGTCAGGTCGCGAGCGCCGTCGACGTCGAGCTCGACGACTGGGTGCGCGAGTGGTGGACGCGGGTCTGGGATGCCTGGGCGTCCGAGCCCGAGCTGCCGTACGAGCCGAGCCCGATGACCGAGCCGGTGTTTCGCGCGCTGTGCGAAGGCAACGTGAGGGCGGCGATCGACGCGATCTCCGACGGAGGTCAGAGCTGCCTGCGTGCCGTGCTGCTCGCGATCGCCGGCCGGCGCGACGCGGCGATCACGATCGCGGGCCGTGCGACCGGCGCCGACGTGTCCGATCCAACCGTGAGGCGATGGTTCGAGGACCACATCTTCGCGCTGGTGCCCGAGGCGATCGCGGTGGCCCCGAGGATGGAGACGTTCGCGGTGATCTCGAACGACCGGCTCGAGATCTGCGAGCTCGCCGCCGGCGGGGTGGCCCGGACGGCGACGTTCCCGGGCCGTCACCTGCGGCAGGTCCGGTTCTGCAACGAGGCCGTGTGGGTCGCAGGGGATCGCCTCGATCGGATCGGCGTGTGGGCCGCGTTCTGGGACGGTGGCGGGCTCCAGCCCCGATCGCGGGAGGTTCGCAACGAGGTGCATGGACGTCGGGTGATCGCGGCGCTCGGACCCAACTGGATCATCGCGCGGCACGAGACCGACGTCGTCGTGATCGATTCGCGATGGGACCCCCTCGGTCCGGCGAAGGTATGTGACGCCGCGGTCTCCGCCGACGGTCGCTTCATCGCGACCCACGACGGCGCTCGAGTCTCGATCTGGGATCGCGACGACGGCACGGTCATGGTGCTCGAGAGCGAGCGCACACCGCGTCGCCTCGTGATCGGCGGGGCGCAGGTGCTCGTCCTGTGGGCCGGCGGCAGCGCGACGCTCCATGACCTAACTGGCTGATCTCAAGCCCAAACAAACCCTGTCACCAGAGCGGCGCCGGCTGCGTTGGTCGCGTGAAAGGACGATCAACCATGACGCTCTCGCTACTCTCTGCGCTGTCTCGCGTGACCACCAAGGCCTCTCCCCATTCGATCTCCGCGGGCTGCGAGGTCACCACGGCCGACGGCCGCTCGTTGCCGCTCGTCGGCGCCAAGCTCCGTGCGGAGGCGAAGGGTGGCATCGCGCGCCTCGTGCTCGAGCAGAGGTTCGAGAACCGCCACGCCGAGACCCTCCACGTCACCTACCGCATGCCCCTGCCGGCCGACGGTGCGGTGAGCGCGTACGCGTTCGACATCGCGGGGCGTACGATCACCGGTCGGGTCGACAAGCAGCAGGCGGCGCGCGAGCAGTTCGAGCGCGCGGTCGCCGAGGGCAGGACGGCGGGGCTGCTCGAGCAGAACCGCGCCGACATCTTCACGCAGGAGCTCGGCAACCTCCCGGCACGCGAGACCCTCGTGGCCCGCATCACGATCGATCAGCGGCTCGCGTGGCTGACCGAGGGCGAGTGGGAGCTGCGGTTCCCGACGGTGATCGGCCCGCGCTACGTCGGCCTCGAGGACAGCGAGCAGGACTCGCGCGACACGCGGATCGAGGTCGCACCGGAAGGCGTGTCGGCGCGGATCTCGATCGAGCTCGCGATCGGCGATCCGCTGATCGCGGGTCGCAACGTCAGCTCGCCGTCGCACGCGATCACCCGGAATCCCGACGGCGTGATCGTCCTCGGCGAGGCCACGGCGCTCGATCGCGACATCGTCGTCCGCTGGCCGGTCGCGACGCGCGAGGTCGGCCTGGCGATCGAGGTGGCGCGGCGCCCGAACGGCGACACGTTCGGGCTGCTCACGATCGTCCCACCGGCACGCGACGCGAAGCCGGCGGCGATCGCCCGTGACCTGATCATCCTGCTCGACACCTCCGGCTCGATGAGCGGGCCGCCGCTCGAGCAGGCGAAGCACGTCGTCGCGATGTTGATCGAATCGCTCGGCGAGGCCGATCGGCTCGAGCTGATCGAGTTCTCGATGAGCGCCCGCCGCTACCAGCTCGAGCCGGTCCCGGGCACGGCCGCGGCGAAGCGCGACGCGATCAAGTGGGTTCGCGCGCGCTCGGCGGGCGGCGGCACCGAGATGGGCTCCGCCGTGCACGAGGCGCTCCAGGCGTTGCGGCCCGGTGCGCAGCGCCAGGTCGTGCTCGTCACCGATGGCTATGTCGGCGGCGAGCAGCAGATCGTCAAGCTGCTGCACGAGAACCTCCCGAAGTCGTGCCGGCTGCACGTGCTCGGCATCGGCTCGGCGGTCAACCGCTCGCTCGCGACCGCGATGGCGCGCGCCGGTCGCGGTGCCGAGGTGCTCGTCGGGCTCGACGAGGATATCGAGCGCGGCACGAAGCGGCTCGTCGATCGCACGCGGATGCCGGTGCTGACGAATGTCGAGATCATGGGCAGCGCGCTCGTGCGCTACGCGCCGGAGCACCTCCCCGACGTGTTCGAGGGCGCGCCGGTGATCGCGGCGATCGCGCTGTCGCCCGAGGGCGGCGAGCTCGTCGTGCGCGGTGACCTCGCGCGAGACACCTGGGTCCAGCGGCTACAGCTTCCGGCGAAGGCCATCGGCGAGGGCAACCAGGCGATCGCCGCGCTCTACGCACGCGAGCACGTCGCCGATCTCGAGACGCGGTGGACGATCGGTGACCCGCACGCGATCGATCGCGAGATCGAGGACACCGGCGTCGCGTTCCAGATCGCGACGCGGCTCACCTCGTGGGTCGCGATCGACGAGGTTCGCCGCACCGACGGTCCCTCGCGCCACGACGTCATGCCGCAGGCGCTGCCGTACGGCACGACCGCGGCGAGCTTCGGGATGCGCCAGGCGAGCTCCGAGCACGTCCTGAAGACGATGTTCGCCACGGAGGCCGCCGCGCCGATGTACGCGCCGATGGGAGCCCCGAGCCTGTCGCAGGATTCGAGGAAGCTGCGGGCGGCGATGGGCGGCAAGCCGAGCTTCTCGGCGACGAGCGAGCTCACGACCCTGACGGGAATGGTCGCACCGCCGCAACCGAAGCCACGACGGCGCCGCCGCCCGCTGGTGTTCCTGATGATCCTCGTGGCCCTGATCGCCGCCGCGCTCGCGTGGTGGTTCGTGCGCTGATATGGACCTCGACGTTCACCTCGCGCTGATCGTCTCCGGCGACGCCGCTGCCTTCGGGCACTGGCTCGCCGGATCGGAGAGCCGGGTTCGCGACAGCCTGCGTTCGTTCGCGACCGTGGTGGACGTCGAGGCCGTCCTGCAGGAGGCGCTCGTGCGCGTGTGGCAAGTCGCGCCGCGGTTCGTACCGGATGGTCGCCCGAACGGGCTCGTGCGGCTCGCGGTCCGGGTCGCGCGCAACCTGGCGGTGAGCGAGGTGCGGCGCACGAAGTCCCGGCCCGCCGAGCCCGACGCGATCGAGGAGGCGCTCGCCGACGATGCGGGCGCGGTCGCCGTGCCCGATCCGATGCTGCGACGAGCGATCGAGGAGTGTCGCGACAAGCTGCCGGCGAAACCGCGCCAGGCCCTCGACGCTCGGCTGCAAGTGGGCGGCGGTCGCGACGACGGCGAGCTCGCGGAGTCACTCGGCATGCGCCTCAACACATTCCTCCAGAACTTCACGCGGGCACGCCGGCTGCTCGCCGAGTGTCTCGGCAAGCGCGGCATCGCGGTCGAGGAGCTCGGGACATGAGCGACGAAGACGAGCTGCTGATCGAGCAGGTGGCCGGCGCGTATCGACCACCGTCGCGAGACGAGCTGCGCTATCACCCGGCGTGGCACGACCTCGACGACGCGGGGCGGCGGCGGGCCTTCGAGCTCGCGCGCGCGTTGCGGACCGTCGAGGCCGCGCTCGACGCGAGTGGTCTGTCGACGACAGCGCGTGCGGTGCTCGATCGAATCCGGCGGTGAGCGATCGCTCACGTGCGTGGCCGCACGGTTGACTCGGTACATCTCGCTCGCTCCGCCAGACGGACCTCGGTCAATTGACGATCGCATCGCGACCGGCGATGGTGCGGAACCGCAGCTCGGCTCGATCGGCGGCTCGTTCGTGGTGAACGCGAGCAACACGCTCACGAGCTTCACCGGGCTCGGCGCGCTCGAGAACGTGTCGGGGGACCTCACGATCACGAACAACACCGGGCTCACGAGCTTCGGCGGGCTGGGCTCGGGCGCCATGTACGGCACGGTTCCCGCGATCGTGCCGGTGCTCGTGAAGCCGCTCGCGCCGGAGGTCTCGTACGACTTCGCGAGGCCGAAGTCCGAGAGCTTGACCGCCACCGCGCCGTGCTGGTCGCACCCGACGAGCATGTTGGCGTCCTTGATGTCGCGGTGGACGATGCCCTTGTCGTGCGCGTGGGCGAGGCCTTCGAGCGCCTGCGTGACGATCTCGACGGCGAGCTTGGAGTCGAGCCCACCGGGTGACTTCGCCAGCAGCTCCCCGGCGTCGGTGCCCTCGACGTACTCCATCACCATGCAGAAGATGCCCGGCGCGCTCTCCTGAAAATCGATCAAGCGCACGACGCGCGGATGATCGAGCTTCGCCTGCTCCCTGGCCTCCCGCAGGAACATGTCGCGAATCTTCTGCGACATCGCGGCGCGCGGGAGGATCATCTTGATCGCCACCGGCCGCGAGACCGCCTGCTGCAGCGCGAGATAGACCGAACCTGACGCTGCGCCGGCTGTTCGATGCCGGCGAGCTCGAAGCTGCGTTCGCGCAGCTGGTGCCGCACCTGCGCACGTGGGCCACCAACCTCAGCCGTGGGCTGCCACAGCCGCGCCCCGATCCGTTGTGCTCGTGGGGACGTTCGCGTAATCATGGTGCTGATGGGAATTTCCTCGGCGGACATCCCTGGACTCGCCGCCGAGTACACGACGCGCGAGCCGCAGGACATCCTCAAGCTCGCCCTCGACCGCTTCGAGAACATCGCGATCTCGTTCAGCGGGGCGGAGGACGTCGTCCTCATCGACATGGCGACGCGCATCCGTCCGGGCGTGATGGTGTTCAGCCTCGACACCGGCCGGCTTCACGGCGAGACGTATCGCTTCCTCGAGAAGGTGCGCCAGCGCTATCGCATCACGCTCGAGGTGCTGTCCCCGGACACGATCTCCGTCGAGCGACTCGTGCGCGACAAAGGCCTGTTCAGCTTCTACACGGATGGGCACACCGAGTGCTGCGGGATCCGGAAGGTGGTGCCGCTGCGGCGCAAGCTCGCGACGCTCGACGCGTGGATCACCGGGCAGCGCAAGGACCAGAGCCCGAGCACGCGCTCGAACGTCCCGGTGATCCAGCTTGATGAGGCGTTCTCTGCTCCCGAGCGCGGCCTCGTGAAGCTCAACCCGCTGGCGAACTGGTCCTCCGCGGAGGTCTGGCAATACATCCGCCAGAACGAGCTCCCGTACAACGAGCTCCACGACAAGGGCTTCATCAGCATCGGCTGCGAACCCTGTACCCGCGCGGTGCTTCCGAACCAGCACGAGCGGGAGGGTCGCTGGTGGTGGGAGGAGGCGGGGATCAAGGAGTGCGGGCTTCACGCCGGCAACGTGAAGTCTTCTTCGTCTTGAACCTGCG
>Ga0299915_10000303_pt1 | contig 38803 bp, 33 predicted proteins | sample RVTome_13_FD_200263 | JGI IMG/M metagenome (GOLD analysis project Ga0299915, IMG submission 200263) | Soil microbial communities from uranium-contaminated site in the Upper Colorado River Basin, Wyoming, United States - RVT92D227 (version 2) ...
CAAGCTCGGCATGACCCCTCGGAAGCTCGCCGATGATCTCGAGTGCCAACGCGAGGAACTCGATCGAGCGCTGATAGACGCGAAGCTTCTGGAAGCTGAGCATGCGCCGCCATCGACCGACGCACTCCGATGTTGCTTGGTCAACGTCAACGTCCAAGGTGGCGTCGACGTTCAGGTTCAGGTCAACGTCAACGTTATCTGAGCGGCATTGAGGCTAGTTCGTCGCCGGACTCGAGCGCACCGGGGCGGCGGGGGCGCTCGCGCGCGAGGCGTCGACCATCGCGTACACGACGAGCACCAGCGTCAGCGCGATCCAGAGCCCGAGCAGCCCCTGGATCGCGCGCGTGGTCCCGGCGGCCAGCTTCGGGCCGTGGTCCTCGTGACCGAGATCGTGACGGTGCTTGCGGAGCGGGCCAGCGGGTCTGGCGTGCTGGTCATCGTCGTCGCCGTCGGTCGACTCGGCCGAGCTCATGGGGCGGACCTTGGCGCGGTCCCGGCGGTCAGGTCAAGCGGAGCGGCCCGTTAGGAGATCATCGGAACTCCTAGCTCGGGCGGATGTCACAGGGCCATGACCACGCGCATGGCCGCACTGATCGTCACGGTCGTCGTGGGATCGCAGGCGACAGTGCAGGCGGACGAGCTTGCCTCGACGCGCGACCAGGCGGTGCGTGAGGTCGCGCATAGCGTCGAGATCCAGATCGAGGACGGCGTCGCGCGCTTCATCGTCCAGCGGCAGTTCAAGAACCCGGGGAAGCTCGCCGACGAAGTCCGCCTCGCGATCGAGCTACCGGAGGGCGCCGCCGCGACCGGCCTGCGCATCCGCGCGAAGCAGAAGTGGCACGAGGGCGAGTTGCTCGCGCGTGACCAGGCCGCGGATCGGTATCGCGAGCTGACCGGGCAGGGCGTCAACGATCCGAAAGATCCGGCGCTGCTGTTCTGGGTCTCGTCGAGCGAGCTGTTCCTCCAGGTGTTCCCGGTCATGCCGGGCACGGTCTCGACGGTGGAGTACACGCTGACGGTGCCGACCCGGTACACCGGGGGTCGCTACCGGCTCGACTATCCTCGAGCCATCCGGGTCACGAAGGACTCCGGTTCGCTCCAGCTCGCGAGACCGGTCATCACGGTCCGGTCGAGCGGCGCGCGCGAGACGGTGATGATCGATGGCAGACACTACGCGGCGAACAACCGCACGTCCCTCGCATTCCCCGCACCTCTGAAGCCCCCGCCACCCGACGAGGGCACCGGCACCGAGGACACCAGCACGGAGCAGGGGGCGTTGAAGGCGCCGATCGGGGTCGTGCCGCCCGCGATCGCGACGTGGGCCGGTCGCCTCGGTCGGGTCGTCGCCTCGGACAAGCAGGCGTTCACCCGCCTCGAGGTCGACGTCGCGCCGCAGCTGTCCGCGCTCCCCAGGCGCGCGCAGGTCGTGTTCGTCGTCGATGCGTCGTACTCGGCCGGTGCCGAGCTGCTCGCGGCCCAGCTCGCGATCGTGCGCGCGTACGTGAAGCACGTGCCCGACGCGGACGTCGAGGTCATCGCGTACCGCCGCGCCGCGAAGCGCGTGTTCGGCAAGTTTGTTCCCGCCCGCGAGGTCGCGCGCTCGCTCGACGAAGCGATGGCGCGAGGTGCGCTCGCGCTCGCCAACGGCAGCGCGCTCGACGCCGGAGCGAAGCTCGCGGCAGCGGCGCTCGCCGGACGCGTGGGCCCGCATCGCATCGTGATCACCACCGACGATCTGCTCCGGGAGTCGTGGTCGGATGCCGCGGCGCTGCAACCGCTCGCCGCGCTCGATCCCGCGGCGATCGTCCACGTCGTCGTGCCGTCGATCGACAAGGCCGCGAAACCCACGCTCGCTCGCGACGACTCGGCGACGCTCGCCACGCTCGCCACGACTCACCACGGCATCTTCGCCACACTCTCGGTCGCGCCGGCGAGGCACGACGACCTCGCGGTGGCCGTGCTCGAGCTCGTCCGGCCGATCCGGATCGAGCAGGTCGCGGTGACGGGCGGCCTCTCCGTCGAGAGCGAGCTCCACGAGGGCGAAGGGATCCGGTTGTTCGATCACAAGACCAAGCTCGACGCGCCGGCCAAGGTCACGCTCTCCGGCAAGCTGTGGAGCGATCCGGTTCGACTCGACGTGACCGAGAGCGCTCGGTTCTCGAAGGCGACCGCCGCCTTCGTGTTCGGCGCCGACCTGCACGGCTCGCTCTCCGAGTCCGAGCTGATGACCATCGCCCTCGCGGGTCGCGCCGTCTCGCCCGTCACCTCGTACCTCGCGATCGAGCCCGGCGTACGGCCGTCGAAGATCGGTCTCGATCGCGGCGGTATCGGCTGGGGAACGATCGGCACCGGTCGCTACGGCACGATCGGCGGCAGCATGAGTCATCGCAGCACCCGGACGCCCCCCGATCTCGGGTCGATGATCGATACGAAGGGGTGCGCCAAGCCGCCCGGAGCATGGGCCGTGAAGCTCGAGGTCGAGACCACCAGGGACGAGATCGTCGACGTCGAGGTGGGGCACGCAAGTGCGGGGGCGCGCGGTTTCGCGGACTGCATGGTCGAGGCTGCGTGGAACGTGCGCCTCGACAGCCGGTTCGATCAGCCGCGCGAGACCTTCCAGGTCGACCTGTCCGACTGAGCTAGCGGCTCGCGTTGCGCATCAGCCGCGCGAACGCAGCGCCCGCAGCTCCGGCGATCGATTCCGCGCTCTCGATCTTCGCGTCGGACGAGGCCACGAGCGCGATCACGCACATCACCTGGTCTGCGATCGTGACCGGTACGACGACGAGGTCGCCCGTGTCACGCCCGAGCGAGACCAGGAGGAGCTGATCGATCGGTCCGAGATCGGTCGACGGCGATCGCACCGTGTGACCGCGTTGCACGGCGCGTGGGACGAGCCCGGGCTGCTCGAGCGGCACGCCGATCTCGGGGAGCGTGGCGCCCGAGCGGCTGAACCCCTTCCAGCCGAGCGCGACCTCGCCACGCACGACCAGCAGGATCGCGGCGTCGCACGTGGGCACGAACCGATCGAGCGCCCCGACCACGAGCTCGGCGACCTTGTCGCGATCGAGCCCGCGGCGGATCGCGCGGGTTGCCTCGCCGAGCGTGGCACCGGCGTTGGCGCCGGCGATCGCCACGCGCCGGATCGCGATCCGTCCGAGGGCCTGGCGCTCGGAGTCGGTCGCCGGCTGGTCCGTGATCGTGCGCACGTACCTCCGGCGATCGCGGCCACTCGGCTCGTCGATGATCGGCTCGGTCGGGACCGCGAGGTCGTCTTCGGTCGTGTCGGCGCCGGTCGTGATCGCGATCGCGCTGTAGTCGTCGATCCCCGGTGTGGTCTCGGTGGTCGCGTACTCGAGCTCGGGCTCGAGCTCGGCCGGCTCGACCTCGTCGATCGCGCCGGATTCTTCGAGCGCGGCGATGCGCGCGGCCAGGCCGCTCGGCTGCTTGGCCGGGCGCTCGGCGGGTGTTGGGGCGATCGCCGGCGGCGCCTTGGCGATCGCGGGTGGTTGCGCGACGACCGCGTCCGGTTGGACGATCGGCAGCTCGGACGTATCGTTGGGCAGCGTGATGTCGACTTCGGAGTCCTCGAACGCGAGCGGGACGATCTCGAACTGCGGGAACGGCGGGATCGTCTTGCCGCGCGAGCGCAGGAACCGAGTCCCGCGCGGGATCTTGTAGGCGCGTTCGAGGTGATAGCGGATGCGAAGCTCGGCGGCGATCGATGGGATCAGCTGTGCCGGGGTGATGGCGAGCTCGTCGGCGATGATCGCGAGGCCGCGCTTGTCGATCACGGTGACCGATGCGAAGACGACCATCTTCTGCGGGCCGATCCGCATCAAGGGAACCGCCGAGTAGCGCTCGGCGACATCGGCAGACAGCTGCTTCTGGAGCTCGCGGTCGGCCTTGTCGAAGTGGCGAGCGAGCGCCGGCGCGAGCTTGTGCTGGCGACCGAGCGTCTGCGCGAGCGTGTCGAGATCGACATAGCCGAGCTCGATCAGGTTCGTGCCGAGGCGACCACCCCACATCACCTGTGCACGCAACGCCTGCTCGACCTGCTCGATCGTGAGCAGCCCGCTGGCGACGAGTAGCTCCCCGAGCCGCGCCATTACATCAGACTACGCGATCGTGACGTCGGGACACAGGTAGACATCCTGGATCGCATGCAGCAGCTCGACGCCCTCCTTGAATGGACGCTGGAACGCCTTGCGGCCCGCGATGAGACCCATGCCGCCTGCACGCTTGTTGATGACCGCGGTCGCGACCGAGTCGCGCATATCATTGTCGCCCGAGGCACCACCACTGTTGATGAGACCGACGCGGCCCATGTAGCAGTTCGCGACCTGGTAGCGCGTCAGATCGATCGGGTTGTCGGACGTGAGCTCGGTGTAGACCTTCTTGTGCGTCTTGCCGAGGCCCTTGAGCGCGGGGTCGTTGTAGCCGCCGTTCATCTCGGGCAGCTTCTGCTTGATGATGTCGGCCTGGATCGTCACGCCGAGGTGATTCGCCTGGCCGGTGAGATCTGCCGACAGGCTGTGGTCACCCTGGGCGGTCTTGAACGCGTTGTTGCGGACGTAGCACCACAGCACCGTGAACATGCCGAGCTGGTGCGCCTCGGCGAAGGCCTCGGCGACCTCGTGAAGCTGGCGCCGCGACTCGGGCGCGCCCCAGTAGATCGTCGCGCCGATGCCCTGCGCACCCATGTCGAACGCCTGGCGAACCGTGCCGAACAGCGTCTGGTCGTACGTGTTCGGGTACGACAGCAGCTCGTTGTGGTTGATCTTCACCATGAACGGGATCCGGTGCGCGTACTTTCGCGCCACGATCCCGAGCACACCGAACGTCGAGGCGACGGCGCTGCAGCCACCCTCGATCGCGAGCTTGACGATGGTCTCCGGGTCGAACATCGCCGGGTTCGGCGCGAACGACGAACCGGCCGAGTGCTCGATCCCCTGGTCGACCGGCAGGATCGACAGGTAACCCGTGTTGGCGAGCCGCCCCGTCGAGAACATCCGCTGGAGCGCGCCCATCACCCGCGGCGTGCGGTCCGAATACGTGTAGATATCGTCGACGTAGGTCGGCGAGGGGAGCGTGAGCGAGCTTGCCGGGATGGTCTTGCTCTGGTGGTCGAGCAGTGCTCCCTGCTCCCCGAGGATCTCGCGAATCTTGCGGATGTCCATGGACTTCGTTCTACCGGCGCGGACGCTGGGGGCGCAAGCGGTCACACCGCCCGAGCGCGCGTGGCGAGAAACTATTGATCGGGGGCGGCAGGGTCGATACAAAGCTCCACATCTCTCGCCGGGAGTTACCGATGCGCATTTCTTCCCTCCTCTTGATCAGCTCGCTCACCGCCTGCGGTGGCAGCGGTGAATCCACCCCCGACGCCGCCGAGGTCAAGGACATCGGCTTCAACAAGCCGGCCAAGGCGCTCAAGGCCAACGAGGAGCAGATGCCGGACAAGTGGGTCGAGATCGGGGACGCCGATCTCACCTGCTTCAACACTCCCGCGAGCGATGCCGCGATCAGCCTGGCCGGTGGCGTCGTGGTGAACACCACGATCCGCGACTTCCAGAGCGACAACCTGGTCCCGGGCGCCAGCATCTCGGTGTTCAACAACCAGGATGACGCCAACCCGTTCACCACGGTGACCGCCGACGGCAATGCCGACGTGACCTTCACGCTCCCGATGGGCACCAAGCGGTTTGGCTACAAGATGGTCGACTCGACCTCGCTCGACACGTTGCTGCTCAACCAGGTGGTCAAGCCGGACATCGCGACCCAGGACGTCAGCGACATCAAGTCGGTGTCGAAGAGCACGGCACAGACGCTGCCCGCGCTGATCGGCATCTCGCGGACCCAGGGGACCGGCGTGCTCGCCGGCGCGATGCGCGACTGCCAGGACCGCGAGGTCTCGAACTTCATCGCGACCGTGTCGACGACGTCGGGCGCGGTGAATCACGTCGCCGGCCCGTGCGGTGACGGCGAGCAGTGCATCTCGGACACCTACTACTTCTCGTCGAGCGTCGGCCTCCCGGTCCGCCACACGCAGAAGGCCGCGGGCTCCGAGGACGGCCTGTTCATGGTCGTCGAGCTCGTGCCGACGTCGGTCGTGTTCGTCCAGGTCTGGGGCTACCCGACCCAGGCCGAGGCCGACGCGCAAGGCGATCTCACGATGATCGCCGAGCTCAAGACCACGGTCATCGGCGACACGGTGATCACCGGCTCGTACGAGCCGCTCCGCACCCCGTAGCTGCGATCGGGTAGGGTTAGGCAACCCGGCCCGGCCCCAGTGACCCTCTCCGATCGATCTGCCGGCCGCGATGCGTTGATCGCGTTCGTGGTCGTCGCGGTGCTCGTCACCGCGCTGGTCCGCATCGACGTCACGTTGCCCGCGGTCGGGCACCTCGGCTCGGCGCTGGTCGCCGTGCTGTTCCTCTACGTCCCCGTGTTCTTCGCGTGGCGCCGCAAGGAGGAGCTCGACCACTACGGCTTCCATGCCGAGCCGATCCTCCGCGGGCTCGTCACCGCCGGCGTCGCGATCGCGGTGATCTTTCCGATCTTCGTCCTGTGCTACTTCGCGTTCTACGAGATCGCCTGCACGTCGGACTTGCTCTCGAACCTCGTGCCGCGCGGCATGTGCAGCCGGTACGGCGGGCTCGACGCGCTCCACGCCCCGGCGGTGAGCCTGATGGGGGCAGCGCCGGGCAACACGCTCAGCCTCGAGTTCTGCCTCGTCCAGCTCGTCGTGGTCGCGCTCCCCGAGGAGCTGTTCTTCCGCGGCTTCCTGCTCGGCCTGCTCGAGAAACGCTTCCCGCCGAAGCGTCGCATCCTCGGCGGTGGCATCGGCCTCGCGCTCGTCCTGTCCGCGCTCGCGTTCGCGCTCGTTCACCTCCCCAAGGACGGCGACCCCCGCGCGCTCGCGACCTTCTTCCCCGGGTTGCTGTTCGGCTGGATGCGCTCGGCGACCGGATCGATCCTGGCCTCGACGCTGACCCACGCCAGTTCCAACATCCTCGTTCGTGTGCTCGACTTGATGGTGCTGCGATGACAGGCGTACAGGCCGCGTTCTTCGACATGGACAACACGCTCCTGCGCGTCGAGACCGGCATGAGCTGGGTCCGCTTCCTGTACTCGCGCGGCGAGCTGTCACCGCGGATGTTCGCGAAGGCGATCTACTGGAGCACGCTCTACAAGCTCGCCGTGCTCGACATGGACGCGGTGTTCACGAAGCTCATCGCCGACCTGCGCGGCGACTCCGAGGGCGAGATGATCGCCAAGTGCGAGATCTGGTATCGCGACCACGTCGCGCCGGAGGTCGCGCCCGCCGCGCTCGTCGCGCTCGAGCACCATCGCCAGGCCGGACACCTCATCGTGCTGGCGACCGGCTCGACCCAGTACGCCGCGCGTCCGGTCGCGCGCGGCGTCGGGATCGAGCACGTGCTGTCGTCGCGGCTCGAGGTCGACGGCGGCACGTTCACCGGCCGCCCCGCGGCGCTGTGCTTCGGCCACCACAAGGTGAAGCTCGCCGAGGCGTGGGCCACCGAGCACGGGGTCGATCTCACGGCGAGCTACTTCTACTCCGACAGCTTCAATGACCTGCCGATGCTCGAGCGCGTCGGCACCGCGATCGCGATCAACCCCGATGCGCGGCTACGCCGGCATGCGAAACGTCGCGGCTGGCCCATGCATCGATGGGCCTGACGCTAGCTTCATCATCGGCGTAGGCCCGCGACCGTCGACCGAGTCAGCAGCGACCGGTGACACGGACCGGGTTCGAGCGTCACGCTTCGGCGTAGCCGACGGCCGAGGGCGGCACGTCGAGCGCGGCGAGGATCGCGATCGGGGTCGTCGCGCCGAGGATGTCGTCGGTCCGCGGATAGCCGGGGTTCGTGCCGGGGCGGTTGTCCCAGCGTACGGTGCGCTCGAGCCCGCGGTAGACCGTCACCGAGAACCAGCCGGTTCGCGCGCTGTACATGATGTCGTAGACCGGGCCGGCGAGCGTCGCGGCGTAGTCGATCACGAGGTCACCGGGGCGGCCGGTGACGAGCGTGCCGTGCTTGTTCGCGCGCAGGGTGACGCGCTCCGAGGCCCCGACCTTGGCCACCTCCTCGGGAGCCGCGTTGGAGATGACGCAGGCGGTGCGAGTCGCGAGGGCATCGGAGGGATCGGGCACAGCTTCACCATGATTCGCGCGCCGCGTCCGCGCAACGTGCTCGGACGTCACGTCCGTGGCGTGACAGCGGCGCACGAGCACGGGATCGCGTCGGATCGTCGTCGATCGACGGATCGATCTTCGCTCTGGATGTGTATGCTGCGCGTGCGATGGGCAATTCGTCGGTCCTGTGTGGCCTCGCCGCGATCCCTGCAGTGCGGCGACTGATCGAGCTCGCGCTCGACGAGGATCTCGGGCGCGGCGACGTGACCTCACAGGTCACGCTCGGCAGCCGGGGACCGCACGTGGTCGCGGACATGAACGCGCGCGAGCCGATCGTCGCGTTCGGGCTCGATGTCGCGGCCGCCGTGTTTCACCTCGTCGATCCGCGGATCGAGCTCGAGCTCCACGTCGCCGATGGCGCGCGCGTCGATCGCGGCGGTTTGTTGCTCACCGCCCGAGGCGCCGCCCACACCGTGCTCGCGGCCGAGCGCACGGCCCTCAACTTCACCCAGCGGCTCTCCGGGGTCGCCACGCTCTCGAAGCGCTATGCCGACGCGGTCATCGGGACCAAGGCGCGGGTCGTCGACACCCGCAAGACCACGCCCGGGTTCCGCGTGCTCGAGAAGGCGGCGGTCCTCGCGGGCGGCTGCTCGAACCACCGCTTCGATCTCGGCTCGGGGATCCTGATCAAGGACAACCACATCGCCGCGTGTGGCTCGGTGCGCTCGGCGGTCGAGGCGGCCAAGGCGCGCGCGCCGCACCCCCTGCGAATCGAGGTCGAGGTCACCAACCTCGGCGAGCTCGATGAGGCGCTCGCTGCGGGCGCCGAGATCGTGCTGCTCGACAACATGACTCCGTCGCAGGTCGAGGTCGCCGCGGCGCGGGCGCACTCGCGCGGGGTGATCGTCGAGGTCTCCGGCGGCATCACGCTCGCGACGATCGGCGACTACGCCCGGGCCGGCGCCGATCTGATCTCCGTCGGTGCGCTCACCCACTCGGCGCCCTCGGTCGACATCGGACTGGACGTGCGCTCGTGACCCGATTCTTCACGGCCGGTGCGCGGTGGCTCGGCTGCCATCGCATCGATCTCGCCGAGTGTACCTCCACGAACGACGAAGCGGCGCGGCTCGCGCGTGCCGGAGCGAGTCACGGGACGATCGTGATCGCGGACCAGCAATCGGCGGGGCGCGGTCGCGACGGTCGCGTCTGGGCCTCGCCGCGCGGTAGCGGGCTGTACCTGTCGGCGGTCGTGCGCCCTCCGTTGCCGCTCGCGATGGTGCCGCCGATGACGCTCGCGATCGGAATCGGCCTGTGCGATGCGGTGCGCGCGTTCGGGGTCGATGCGGTGCTCAAGTGGCCGAACGATATCCTGGTCGATGGCCGCAAGCTCGCCGGCGTCCTCGTCGAGGCGCAGAGTCAGGGCACGCGGCTCGAGGCGGTGATCGTCGGCATCGGCGTGAACCTGACGGAGCCACTCGCTCCAGAGGTCGCGGCGATCGCGACCACGCTCGAGGCGGCTCGCTCGGGCACCTCGGAAGCCAAGCCGATCGACCGCGAAACATTCATCACGCTGCTGTGCGAGCAGGTCGAGCACTGGATCGATCGCTACGTGGCGGTCGGGTTGCCGACCGTGATCCCTGCGTGGCACGAACGGATGGCACCGGGGCTCGCGGCGCGCGCGATGATCGATGGGGCCTCGATGGTGGGCGAGGTCGCCGGCCTCGATGGCGATGGTGCGCTCCTGCTGCGCGACGACACCGGGCGGCTCCATCGCGTCAGGTCCGGCGATGTCGAGGTGGTCCGGAACCCGCGGTCCTCGGAGCCTCTGGCGAGCCCGTGCTAAGACCGGTGCCGGTCAGATAAGAACGTTGACGTTGACATCGACTTGAACCTGAACATGAACGCCACCTTGGACGTTGACCTCGACGCGATCAGGTCATTTTCGTGAGCACCGCCACGATCCCTTCGAGAAGATCTATTCCGCGAGCGTAGACCGGCTCGCCCACCAACTTCATGACCCGCATCGTGTCCAACGCAGCAGCGGCTTCCATCGCCGAGCCGCGAGCGTGCGTGTAGCAGCGAGCCTGATCGACACTCGTGCGACGGCCCGCTCCCTCGGCGATGTTTCGAGGCTGCGACTGTGCAGCGCGTAGCAGCTGATCGGCAAGCTCGGCATGACCCTTCGGAAGCTCGCCGATGATCTCGAGTGCCAACGCGAGGAACTCGATCGAGCGCTGATAGACGCGAAGCTTCTGGAAGCTGCGCCGCCATCGATGTCCTGACCTGAACCTCAGATGTTGCCGGGTCAACGTCAACGTCCAAGGTGGCGTCGAGGTTCAGGTTCAGGTCAACGTCAACGTTATCTGAGCGGCACTGGTGCTAAGACCTGGTCATGAGTCGCCGGGTCGTGCTCGCGTTCGGCGCGGCAGCCGTGCTCGCCGCGGCGGTGATCCTCTATCTGGCGCTGAGCGCTCCTGGTGGCGCGGCGGCGAACACGAGCGAGGTCCCGGCGCCGCGATCGCGTGACCAGGACCACCCGCGGACCGGCGATCGGTCGAATCCTCGGACCGTGACCGGTGACGAACCGCGCAGCCGACCGGCGAGCGACCGGCCGCCGACCGAGCACACGATCGACGGCGTGCTCATCCGAGATCATCGCAGCGGTGACCGTCCACCGATCGATCTCCCGCGCACCACCCACGCGCCGGAGGGCCGCAAGCTCCCAGCGACGCTCACGCGCGACCTCAGCCAGCAGCTGCAAGGCGTGATGAACGAGTGTGCTGCGAAGATCCCTCGCGAGGCGCGCGCGACCGGCCCAGACGGGCCTCGCCTCGAGAGCACGATCTTCATCGCCATCAAAGATCAGCAGGCACGGATCACCGACGCCACGGTGCAGCTCCGCAACCTCGAAGGCGCCTCGGTCGCACCGGCAAAGCTGTGCATCGAGCAGAAAGCGCTGGGCCTCACCACGAAGGCTCCCGACGAGGCCGACCTCGAACGCTACTCGGTCAGCATCACGTTCGCGGTACCCTGATTTCGGGCGCGTGTCGCGGTTGCGTCACGTCCGCGACGCGTTGATAGCGCATGTCACGTTGATGGCTGCCGGAGTGTTATCTCGGCGTAGTAGACCCGAGAGTGCAAAGGCGCGGTTGATGCTCCCCACCCGGCTATGTATATTCGCGCGCCCTATGAGTCGGTCCTCGACGTGCGCTCGCCATCTCCTGCTCGGCGTCGTCGCTGTGCTCGCGCTCGTGGGATGCGAGGACCTCGACGGTCGCGGTAGCAATCGCAAAGGGAACCGACTGTTCCGCGAGACCCGGTTCATCGATGCCGCGACGCTCTACGAGAACGCGCTCGCGAAGGTCAAAGACGACAAGATCGAATACAACCTCGGCCTCGCATACGCGCGGATCTTCCGGGCCGGCAGCGATGACCTCGTGTTGCTGGCCGAGAAGACAGAATCGGTCTGTTCGACGATCCCCGGAGCCACGCCCGCCAAGCGAAGCGTGTGCGTGAAGCTCGACGCTGCGGAGGAGGATCGGGCGTACCCGGCGTGCGGCAACGTGACGCCAGATCACTGCCAGAAGGCGTACGCGAATGTCGCGACGCTGAGCACGGCCAGCAAGTGGCTTGCAACGCAGAAGACCAACATCGCCAGCTGCGCAACGGGGTCGCGAGCGGCCGTCGACTGCATGCTCGCGATGATGGAGTGGGACCCGAAGCGATGGGAGGAGTGCTCGACCACGCCTGACCCGGTCGTGGTGCCCGAGCCTCCGGCGACCGACCCGAAGGCCCCGGCAACGGCTCCTCCCGCGGCGACTCCGAAGACTCCGGCAACGGCGAAGACGCCGACGGCGAAGACGCCGGCGACCGATCCGAAGGCGCCGGCAACGACTCCTCCGACGCCCACCACGCCGAGCCCGCCCGCTCCGAAGCCCGAGGTGACGCCGGACCTGTGCCAGAAGGCGTACGGGCACCTCGCGGAGCTCAACGCGAAGAAGACGGGCCCCGACCCCGAATGGCTCGCGACGCAGCAGGACAACATCGCGAGCTGTCCGAAGGGCGACAAGGCGGTCGTCGACTGCTTGTCCGGGATGCAGGTGTGGGATTCGAAGCGGTTTGACGAGTGCAATCGGGCCGCCGACTGTCCGTCGAGTGCGGTGTGCAAGCGGGACCTCGAGATGTGCGCGATCGACAACAAGATCCTCGCGAACCTGTCGGCGCAGCACCTGACGATCTGGATCGTGAAGCAGCCGCCCGACGACGAGATCAAGGCGACCGTGAAGGTGCTGACCGGCGAGCTGACCGAGCTCGAAGCCGGCCGCGACGCCGCAGAGGTCGAGGCGAACGACGCGCGCGATCAGACGACCGGCAAGTTCAGGGACAAGGTCGCCTACGAGAGCGCGATGCAGCGCAAGACGGCGTTCGAAGAGCAGGTCAAGATCAAGAAGGAAGAGATCGAAGAAGCGCGCCTCAAGTTCACGATGCGTTCGCTGATGACGAACCTGTGGATGGACTCGCAGCAGTACGACAAGGCGAGCGATTTCTGGTCGCTCGAGCTCAAGGCAAGACAGAACGACTTCGAGGCCATGAGCATGCTCGCCGGCATCAACCTCAAGTCCGGCAACTACCGCAAGTCGATCGAGTGGTACCTGACCGTCGCGGACAAGGTGCCGGAACCGCAGAACAAGATCACCGCGTTCAGCTCGGTCGGGAATGTGGCGTGGTCCAAGCTCAACTCGAAGACCCTGCCAGCCGACGAGGCCGCCGAGCTCGCCGACCTCGGGATCGGCGCGCTCCAGAAGGCCAGCGCGCTCGCGCCAAAAAACCTGTCATTCCTGCGACTTCAGATCGCGCTCTACAACTTCCGCGCGCTCACGCACGGGTCGTCGTGGGCGGCCGCGATCGATCGTGCAAGCTCGCAAGATCTTAAAGGCCTCCTGGACGTTGTTTCCGGCAAGGCGAAGCCATCGGCACCGGGCACTCCCAAACCGCCCACCCCACCTCCTCCCCCAACATCACCCTCGATGTCGGGAGGCTCGGCCGAAAAGGCCGGCGGCTGATCGCCAGACAAGGAGCAGCCGATGCGCAAGGGAACCGACGACGACAAGACGACTCCGTTCATCCGTGATGAGCCGGGGGCGTCCGCGAAGATGGCCGCGTACGTCCAGTCCGCACAGTCCGCACACATCGCCGCAGGCGGCGTGGTCGGCTCGTCGTTCGCCGCCGCGAAGGCGGGCGGCAAGATGCCTCGCTGGGCCGTGCCGCTGATCAGCTTCGTGGTCCTCGTCCACGTCGGGTTCCTCGGCGTCTCGTGGGCGAGCTCGATCTGGGAGGTCGAGCGGCTCGACCGGCCCAAGGGCGGGATCCCGGACGTCTCGATGGCACCCGCGCCGCCGCCGCCGCCGCCACCCCCACCGGGTGGAGCGAAGCCGCAGACGCAGACGATCACGCCGAAGAAGAAGACCGTCAAGGACATGGTCCAGCCGGTCAAGATCGAGAAGCAGGTGGTGTCGACGCAAGAGGACGCCGGAGATCCCGACGGCGAAGAGGGTGGCGAGGCCGGCGGTGTCGCCGGTGGCGTCGCCGGCGGCGTCGTGACCGACACGCCGCCGCCTCCTCCTCCGCCGCCTCCACCCGCGCCGCCGCAGAACGTACCGCCCACGCTACTCGAGGGCTCGCGCATCGCCGGCGACAAGCACATCGTCCCGAACGATGTGACCAAGACCGAGATCCAGCGCTCCGGCAAGGACAAGATCGTCGGCAGCTACAAGCTGTGCATCACCGTCGACGGCAACGTCAGCACGATCAGCCAGCTCAAGAGCACGGGCTTCGGCGCCTACGACGCGAAGATCCAGGGCGAGATGCGCAACTGGCGCTATCGCCCGTACATGGTCAATGGCCGCGCGGTCCCCGTGTGCACCGCCGTCACGTTCATTTACTCGCAGAAGTGAGCAGCTAACAAACTCGCAGGAAAGTGCCGCATGGGAATCGACCTCCAAGAAATCTGGGAGCACATGAGCTGGGTCGTCAGGATCATCACGATCCTGATGATCGGCATGTCCGTGTGGATGTTCTACATCATCACGGAACGTCTCCTCACGTTCCGTGCGGCCAGCGACCAGAGCATCCGCTATGTCCAGGCGCTCGGAGAGTACCTGCGTCAGCACAAGGTGAACGAGGCGCTCAACGGCGCGCGCACGATGCCGAAGAGCCCCGTCGCGAAGGTGATGGAGTCGGGGCTCGCAGCCCTGATTCAAGGCCGGGAAGCCTTGAAGACCGAAGGCCCCGATGATGTCGGGAACTTCGATCTCGTCGACTCCGTGAACCGCGCGCTCGAGCGGGTGAAGGAGCGCGAGACGTCGAATCTACGCAGGGGCCTCGCCTACCTCGGCACGGTGGCCTCGGCGACGCCGTTCATCGGCCTCCTCGGAACGGTCATCGGCATCCTCGGGACGTTCCAGATGCTCCGCGGCGGTACCGTCGGCATCACCGAGATCGGCCCGAAGATCTCCGAGGCGCTCGTCTCGACGGCGCTCGGTCTCGGCGTCGCGATCATCGCGGCGATGGCGTTCAACTACTTCACCTCGCGCGTCGAGCAGTACGTCATCGACATGAACGACGTGTCGTCCGAGTTCATCGACTACGTCCTCCGTGAGGGCCGGGCGTAGTTGTGAGTGGCGCCGCCAAGAAAGGCGACAGCAAGCACAAGCGCCGGTGGCGGTTGTCGGGCAAGCCAGCTGCGATCGATCACGTTCGCAACGACATCAACGTCACGCCGCTCGTCGACGTCATGCTCGTGCTGCTCATCATCTTCATGCTGATGACGCTCGTCATGGGACGTGGTCACGAGGTGAAGCTGCCAAACGCCAAGAACTACTCCGAGGAGAAAGACAGGCAGCAGCCGGTCGTGACGGTCGATACCGAGGGCAACCTGTTCGTCGAGAAGAACAAGCTCGGCGCGGTCACCCCGTCGACGCTGCTCGAGATGAAGAACCAGATCGAGACGCACTGGAAGTCGCCGGTCACGATCGAGGCCGGTGGCGCGGGTCGCGTGTTCCTCAAGGCACAGAACGACGCCACCTACGACAAGATCTATCCGGTGCTCCAGTACCTGAACCGAGAGATGAACGTGGCGGCCGTCGACATCGCGATCGCCAAGGAGGGCAAGTAAGCCATGGGGATGTCAGGTGGTGGTGGCGGCGGAAAAGCCCACGTCTCGAGCGAGATCAACGTCACCCCGTTGATCGACGTCTTGCTCGTGCTGCTCATCATCTTCCTCGTCGTGATGCCGATCATGATGAAGAAGGAGACGCTGAGCATCCCGCGCAAGCTCGACGAGTCGCAGGAGCAGCCGGACCCGAACGCGAGCTTGTTCAACGTCAAGCTCCAGGTCATCGGGACGATCATCTTCAACGACGGCAACGCCGACGAGACGATCCAGTCCGGCGAGCTGCTGCTGAAGCTGCGCCCGAAGATCGAGGCGATCAAGGCGGGCACCGAGAAGGTCGTGTTCGTCGACTTCGAGGACGGCGTGAAGTGGAGCGATGTCGTGCAGACGATGGACAACATCCGCGGCCTGGCGACCGACGCCGACAAGGATGAGGTCAAGGTCGCGCTGACGGTCTGCGACGCCGAAAAGCGCAAGCTGACCGGCTGCGAGAAGCCTCAGTAGCCCGCGCGAGCAAGCTCGATCCGCGCGAAAGCAAGGATCGAATCTCGCGATCCCGCCTCGCGAGCTCCGGTCGAGGCGCCGGCTTCGCAGCTGCGACATTCCGCACCGTCGATCGAGATGCCGATCGTGTGTTGTCGGGGTGTTTCGCGGCGGCGATGTGGAGTTTTCCTCGTCGCGCTGGCTACTCGATGAGCCTGCGACACCGAGCGGCGACTCGCCCGACAGCTCTGTCACGCCGCGTGATCGCGTCGTCGTATCAACTCGAGATCCGGCAGTGATACGAACGCTTGACAGGATTCACTCGCGATTAGTACAAGCGGACGGATTCTGCATCGTTGCGTGCCCGGAGGGTAAAGAGACTATGGCAAAGGTTTTGAGTCGGCTCATTTTCACCGCGCTCGCCACGCTCGCGGTCGGTGCATGCACCGATACCGATAGCGCGACCAATCTCAATCCCGAGGGGCCGCCGATGTTGCGGCAGGTGCGGCTCAACCATCGCGTGTTCGACGCGGTCGATCCGACCATCAGCTTTCCGCGGCGCGTGTTCGCATTCGGCACGCATGAGCTCGCGAATCCCGACGAGATCCAGCCGGGAGTCACGAGCGCGATCGCCGTCAACAACGGTCTGCGGCTGATCATCGACGAGATCCTCGTCGGCAACAACCTCGAAGAGATCGCCTGCCGCGCAGCGGTCGACGATGACGCGTTCGCGACCGTTCCGCTCGGCGCGACGCCGGACGACATCGCGCGTTGCAGCGTCGCCGACGACGTGCTGCCGTCGACGTGTACGGGGTCCACCGCGGTGTGTATGTGCAACAACGACGCGGGCTGCGCGCGCGGCGTGCTCCTCGTCGGAAAAGGCGAGCCGGTCGGCGTGCTCGACATCAACCAGGACGGCGCGACCGACGACACCCGCATGATGCCGGGCGCGATCGGGCTGCGCTGCGGAACGATCGATGTGCCGATCGATCTCGACAACAGCTACTGGAATCCGTCGGGCGATCAGAACAAGCCCGCGCAGGGTGGCTTCGACGCGCTCGGCCCGGCGATCGTGCTGTCGCCGGATGGGCCGATGCCGACGAACCTGTCGTGCAATCTGGTGTTCGCGAACAACATCGTCGACAAGCAGGGGCTCCACATCTGCGCGCCGGCGAACGGCGACGTGAAGGCCGGTTGTGCGGACGGCGATCTCAGCGCGTTCACCTTCAAGGTCGAGCCGCTCGTGCTGGACTCGTCGTCCTGGGAGAACAACGACATCGGCATCAACCGCACCGATCCGGCGCTGTTCTCGACCACCGCGCCGCTCGATCCCCTCAACATCCAGGGCGTGACGGTGACGGAGAACGGCACTGCGCTCCCCGCGGCCCGCTTCACGGTGTCGTTGATGATGCCATCGCTCCTGCAGATCACCTGGACCGGTGCCGGCCTCGCCGCCAACGCGGTCTACGTGATCACGTTCGCCCCGACCATCACCGATACGTTCGCGCAGGGTCTGCCTGCAGCGCAGACCTTCACCTTCACCACCGGCGCCTGAGGCAATTATCATGAAGACAACGAACCTTCTGATCGCCGCGACGCTCGGGACCGCGGGTCTCTTCGGCGCAACCCATCTGCTGTCGCCCAACCTGGCGGCCGCGCAGTCGACCACGAGCGGCGCGATCCAGGGCCAGGTCGTCGACTCCAAGACCGGCGAGAAGCTCGCCGGCGTGACCATCACCGTGACGTCGACGTCGCTGCAAGGCGCGCAGACGGCGATCACCGACGAGAACGGCTCCTACAAGATCACGCCGCTCCCACCGGGCGACTATCTCGTCACCTTCTATTACCTGGAGCTCACGGTCGAGCGCACCGGCATCACCGTCGGCGTCAACAAGACCACCCCGGTGTACCAGAAGCTCGATCAGGGCAAGGCCGGCGGCGAGGTCGTGAAGATCACCGACACCGCCCCGACGATCGACCCGACGTCGACCGCGCAGGGCATCACGATCGACAAGAACTACATCAAGAACATCCCGGTCCCGGGCCGCACGTTCGAAGCGGCGCTCGGTGCCGCGGCCGGCTCGCAGGGTGACGGGCTCGGCATCTCGTTCTCCGGCAGCTCGTCGCTCGAGAACCAGTATTACGTCGACGGCGTCAACACCACGGGCCTCACGTTCGGCACGGTTGGCTCGCCGGTGATCAACGACTTCATCGAAGAGATCGAGGTCATCACCGGTGGCTACAACGCCGAGTTCGGTCGCGCGACCGGCGGCGTCGTCAACGTCGTGACGAAGAGCGGCTCCAACGAGTTCAAGGGCTCGGTGTTCGGCTACTTCCAGCCGGGCGCCCTGACCTTCGCGGGTGAGTCCACGCCGGTGAACGCGGCCTCGATCGACATCGTCGGCGATGTCGCGTACGACGCGGACTTCGGCTTCGAGCTCGGCGGTCCGATCATCAAGGACAAGCTGTGGTTCTTCATCGGCTTCGCGCCGGCGTTCTCGAAGATCGACTTCACGCGCACCACGAAGCGGCAGACCGATTGTCGCCGCCTGCTGGAGACCGGCAAGCTGTCGGACTGCAAGCCCAACCTACCGAGCGCTGCCACGGACCCCGGCTTCGCCGACGGCGCGGCTGACATCGATCCGGCGACCGGCTTCTACATCACCGACGAGCTCGACTCCGAGGTTCGTAGCGCGACCTCGACGGCGTACAACGTGCTCGGCAAGATCAACTACGCGGCGAACGCGGAGAACCAGGGCCAGCTCTCGATCCAGGCGCTGCCGGGCTCGTCGAAGCAGCCGGGCCTCAATGGCCCCGCGGCGACCGGCCTCAAGGGCTCGCAGCTCACCACGGACATCTCCGCGAAGTGGACCTCGAAGTTCAACGACAACAAGACCGAGATCGAGGCCGTCATCGGCTGGCACCGCGATCACGTCGAGACCGATGCGTTCGACGCGCGGCTCCGCGACGAGCCGCTCCAGGTCCTGCTCGACGGCAGCCTCGGCGTCTGGGGCCCCACGGGCGCCGGCACGAATATCCCCGAGAGTCAGGCGACCCAGGACGGCTGCTTCGATGGCCCCCCGGGCTCGCGTGACGACTATCCGTTCCTCCCGAACAACTGTCCGATGGACACCGCGGCGTACGTGATCGGTGGCCCGGGTTCGATCCGCCGGGACACCGAGCAGCGCCGTAGCGCGAAGCTTGCGGTCACCCAGCGCCTCAAGGCGGCCGGCAGCCACGAGTTCAAGGCCGGCGTCGACATCGAGGACAACCTGTCCGACAAGGCGCGCGTGTACTCCGGTGGCGCGTTCCTCCAGAACTTCGTCGGCGGGAACACGGTGTTCGTGAACCGCTGGGTCCAGCTCCAGGGCCCGGCGACGATGGACGAGCCGCGCTTCGACAACCAGTGCCGCACGCCGAACCCGAACGCCGGCGGCGTGGGTGGTGGCGCGAACATCCTCACGTTCGAGTGCGACTACCTGTCCGGCCAGATCGACTCTCCCGGTACTCAGGTCGTCGGCAACACGTTCAACTGGGGCGCGTACGTACGCGACTCGTGGCAGATCCAGCCGAACCTGACGTTCAACGCCGGTCTCCGCTACGAGGAGCAGCGGCTGCGGTACGCCGACTTCCTCCAGAACCAGGTCGATCCGCTGACGAACAACAAGCTCGGCAAGAACGCGATGACGCTGAACGGAATGTTCGCGCCGCGCCTCGGCCTGCTCTACGACTGGACGAAGGAAGGTCGCTCGAAGATCTACAGCCACTGGGGCCGGTTCTACGAGTCGATCCCGATGGACATCAACGACCGCTCGTTCGGCGGCGAGACCAACTTCCAGCAGCAGTTCTCCGCCGCGGGCGGCAGCTGCGGCGTGCCGAACATGGATATCGGCTCCGTGAACGGCAAGAACTGCCTCGCGGACGAGAACGCGGTCGGCGACACCGAGCGGTTGATCGGTGCGAGCGGCGTGCTCATCGCCCCCGGCATCAAGTCGCAGTACATGGACGAGATCATCGCCGGCTTCGAGTACGAGATCATGGACGACCTCAAGGTCGGCGTCTCGTACCAGAACCGCCGCATGGGCCGCGTCATCGAGGACGTGTCGACCGACGGCGCCAACACGTACATCATCGCGAACCCCGGCGAGTTCTCGACCGACGAAGAGAACAAGATCGAGAGCCGGATCAAGGTCACCAACGACGTCTGCATGGCCGAGGGTGCCTCCTCGCCGGCATGCACCGAGCGTGACCTGCTGAGCCGCGACCTCAAGCTCTACCAGGGCATCCGCGTGTTCGATAAGCCGCGCCGCGACTACAACGCGCTGCAGTTCACGCTGACGCGCCGCTTCTCGAAGAAGCTGTACGTCCAGGCCTCGTACACCTACTCGAAGACCGCGGGTAACTACCCGGGCCTCATCTCGTACGACAACGGTCAGGTCGATCCGAACATCTCCTCGCAGTACGACCTCGTCGAGCTGCTCGGCAACCGCATCGGCCCGCTGCCGCAGGATCGCCCGCACTACATCAAGCTCGACTCGTACTACACGTTCGACTTCAAGAAGAAGGGAAGCCTGACCGTCGGCGGTCGCCTCCGCGCGCTGTCCGGTATCCCGACCAACGCGCTCGGCGGTCACTACCTGTACGGCGCGAACGAGTCGTTCCTCCTGCCGCGCGGGCAGCTCGGCCGCACCGACTTCGAGCACGGCCTCGACATGCAGTTCAGCTACGGCAAGAAGCTCAACAAGAACATGGAGCTCGAGGTCTTCCTGACGGTGTTCAACATCTACAACCGCCAGGGCACGTTCGGCGTCGACGACAACTACGCTCCGTTCTTCAAGCTGACCGGTCCCACCGCGTCGGGCGGAACGCAGCAGAACGCGAACCCGGTGTCGGGCGGCACGTACGAGGACTTGATGTGGGTCAAGACCATCGACGGCAACGGCAACGAGACCGCGGTGCCCATCGGAACCAACCCGAACTTCCGCAACACCAACCGGCGCTACGGACCGGGCAACGCACGCATCGGTGTCCGCCTGACCTTCTAGACGAGGTCTCCGGACTGCTGCGACGCCGGTCGGCCGAGAGGCCCTCCGGCGTCGTTGCGTTTCGGCGTTTGGCCTCATGAGTGTCAGCGCCGGATGCTATGCAACCAAGGTGAGCGAGGCTCGATTCAACGAGCAGCAGCGTGCCGCCGTCGAGCATGGCGACGGTCCGCTGATGGTCCTGGCAGGCGCGGGTACGGGCAAGACCCGCGTCCTGGTGCACCGGATCGCGCGCCTCGTTCTGACCGGCACCGAACCGTGGGCGATCCTCGCGGTCACGTTCACGAACAAGGCGGCGGGCGAGATGCGGCACCGGCTGCGCGAGCTCCTCGGTGAGGCCGCCGACGCGATGTGGATCGGCACGTTCCACTCGACCTGCGCCCGGCTGCTCCGGCGCTACGGCGACCGGGTGGGCCTGACCCGAAACTTCGTGATCTTCGACGATGACGATCAGGTGAAGCTGATCGAGCGGCTGCTCAAGGAGACCGGGCTCGACGACCAGGTCTCGCCGCGCACGATCCTGTCGCGCATCGATCGGGCGAAGAATCGAGGCGTCGACCCGCGCACGCAGAAGGTCGGGATCTACGACGAGGAGATCGAGCGGCTGTACCCGATGTATCAGGCGCAGCTCGCGAAGGAGAACGCGGTCGATTTTAACGACCTGCTCCTGAACGTGCTCGACCTGTTCAAGCACGACAACGTCGCTCGCCACCTCCAGGTGAAGTTCCGGCACGTGCTCGTCGACGAGTTCCAGGACACCAACAAGGTCCAGTACGACCTCGTGTCGCAGTTCGCCGCGGCGACCCGGAACCTGACCGTCGTCGGGGATGACGACCAGTCGATCTACGCCTGGCGCGGAGCCGAGCCGCGCAACCTGCTCGACTTCGACCGCGATTTTCCCGACGCCAAGGTGATCAAGCTCGAGCAGAACTACCGCTCGACGCAGACGATCCTCGACGCGGCGAACGGCATCATCTCCAAGAACCGCGACCGCCACGAGAAGTCGCTGTGGACCGAGAACGGCGGCGGCGACTCGATCGAGATCTATCAAGCCGGCGACGAGCGCGGCGAGGCGTACTTCATCGCGCAGTCGATCCGGCGGATGCTCGACGACGGTCCGAGCTCGCCGAACGACGTCGCGATCCTGTACCGGACGAATGCGCAGTCGCGCGTGCTCGAGGAGTACCTGCGTGCGGCTCGAGTGCCGGCGAAGGTCGTCGGCGCGGTGTCGTTCTTCGAGCGCAAGGAGGTGAAGGACGTGATCGCGTACCTGCGCCTGCTCGGGAACCCGGCGGCGGACTCGGCGTTCGAGCGCATGGTCAACGTGCCACCACGCGGGATCGGCGACACCACGGTCGATCGGCTGCGTGCCGCCGCCCGCGCGAACGGGACCGGCCTGCTCGACGCCGCCCGGTTCGCGGCGCGAGGCGAGGTCGCGGGCCTGGGACCGGCGCCGCGCCGCAAGCTGCAGAGCTTCGTCGAGCTGGTCGACGGGCTGTGCGACGTGATCGCGCAAGGCGCCTCGGTCGCCGAGACGATCATCCAGGTCGTCGATCGCAGCGGCCTGCGCAGCAAGCTCGAAGCCGATGACAGCGCCGAGTCGCGCGACCGGCTCGACAACCTCGCAGAGCTCGTCTCGACCGCGACCGACTTCGACGACGAATTCGGGGACGAGCCGGGCGGGCCGCAAGACGACGGCGCTGGAGCCAGCGCGGGTGATCGGCCCGACGACGATGCACATCCGCCGCGCGGGGTCGACGCATTCCTCGAGCGGATCGCGCTGTCCTCGGCGGGCGACCAGACGGCCTCGGAACAGGTCGTGCTGATGACGATCCACGTCGCCAAGGGACTCGAATGGCCGACCGTATTTCTGGCCGGCCTCGAGGATGGCCTGTTCCCGTCGCTGCGCGAGCGGGAGGGCACCAGCGAGGACGCCGCACTCGAGGAAGAGCGCCGGCTCGCGTACGTCGCGATCACGCGGGCGCGCGAGCGGCTGATCCTGACCCACGCACGGACGCGTCGGGTCTGGGGTGAGATCCGGATCCAGGGTCCATCACGGTTCCTCGACGATGTGCCGCCCGACTGCCTCGGCCAGGCATTCTCGCGGTCGCCACGCACGCAGATGACGCCGAAGGGGCCGCGGATCGTCGACGGGAGCTGGGCCCCCCCCGCCTCGAGTGGGCAATGGCGACGGCCACCGAGCCAGGGTGCCAACGCACGCTCGAGCTCGTCCAGCCGGAAGCGCGACGACCTCGACCAGCGAGTCGACGACGACGAGCCGGTCTTCCAGCTCGATGCGGAAGTCGGCCGCGGTGGCTTCGTGATCGGGTCGGCGGTCTCGCACTCGACCCTCGGGGCGGGGCGGGTCGTCGCGGTTGCGGGGATCGGCAAGGACCAGAAGGTCGTCGTCGATTTCGGATCGCTGGGCCGCAAGACGGTGTTCGCGCGGTTCCTCGCCGCGAGCGATGAAGGCTTGAACTAGACCCAATGCCGCTCACTTCGCGTTTGCGCGAGCATTCGATTCGCTCGGACCGCTCTCGGTTCGAGGCCCAAACTCGACATCCAGAAGGAACGCCAGGGTCGCCACAAGCCGCCAGCAAGAACGCCAGAAGAGATCTTCATGCGAGCGGAGCTCGTGTTCACCGAGACGACCTGAGGTGAGGGAGCCGGCGAGCTACGCGTACGTCGGCCCGCCGGAGATCCGAGAGGCCGCGGCCAGGCAATCAGCGGGACGTGCGATCGATTCGCCCGCAGCGTTACGGGCGTGGTGGAACGAGGCGGGTCGCGACGATGCCGACCAGATCGCGACCTGCGTGGTGACGACCGACGGCGTGCTGCGAATCGCGCCGCGACGGTCGGAGCACGTCGCGTGTTCCGCAGGCGGGAACGTGCTCGCCGCCGGAGAGCTCGGCTTCGAGGAGGACGCGGGAGCGCTGCGAGTCGTGCTCGTGACGAATCTGTCGACGGGATTCTGCCCGCGCGTCGAGTCGTGGGAGAGCATGGCGCACGCGCTCGACGCGATCGGCGTTGCGAGGCCGGCGACGTGGACGGCGGCGTTCGAGTTCCGGCGCTGCACCGAGTGCAGCGAACGCAACGTGATCAAGGATGACTGGTGGGAGTGCGCGATCTGTGGAGCTGCCGCGGGTGTGGAACTTCTAGTCGGCAGCATTCGGTCGAGGCCGGCCGGTGGGGACCAGGCCGAGCCGATCGAGTCGACCGCGCCACATGACCGGACGCCGGACTACTCGGGCATCTTGTCGGTGATGACGGCGAGCTTCATCTCGGCCCGGTTGCGCCAGACGATGACCTCGGTCGGACGGCCGACCGGAGTTGCCGCGACGACCCATGGCAGCGAGCGGTGATCGATCTTGTTTGCGCCCCACTGGAGGATGACGTCTCCCGCACGCAGGGCCGAGCGTGCCGCCGGTGAGCCCGCCTTGACCTCGGTGACGTAGGCACCGGCGGTGGCGGGGAGCCCGATCGAGAGCGCGAGCTCCGGCGTGACGGGCTTGACGAGGACGCCGAGCCAGCCGCGCGCGACCTGGCCGTGATCGCGGAGCGCGTCGACGATCTCCTTGACGCGGTTGATCGGGATCGCGAACGACAGCTCGCTCGGGCGATCACCGGATACGACCGCGATGCCGATGACCTGGCCGGCGGTGTCGAGCACGGGCCCGCCGGTGTTGCCGCGATGGATGCGCGCGTCGGTCTGGAGATAGGCGCGGTGACCCATGGTACGGCCCTGCACGAGCGAGGCGCCCTCGTGGCCCGTCGCGGACACGATGCCGGCCGCGGCAGTGACCTCGTCGCCGAACGGGTTCCCGAGGACGATCAGCCACTCGCCGACCTGGACCGCGTCGGAATCGCCCATCGGCAAGGCGTGCAGCCGCGGCGTATCGATGGAGAGCAACGCGAGATCGAGGCGCGGATCGCGGCCGAGCACCTTGGCGGGAGCCTCGGTGTGGTCGGGCAACACGACGAGGAGCTCGTTCTCCCGGCTGGCGGCGATGAGGTGATCGTTCGTCAGGACGTAGACGCCGCGGGCCTCGATCAGAAAGCCGGTGCCGAGCGAGACATCGGGGGTGGAGTCGGGGGCACCGGGAAACATCGCGGCGGGACCCGACTTGACGGGGGAAGTCGCGCGGATCCCGACGACGCCATGGCGCGCGCTCGCCACGACGTCGACGAACGAGGAGGGGACGCTGGGGGTCACGAGCCGCGAGGTCTGCGGGCTCGTTGCCGTGATCGCACGGGCATCGAGGCCGAGCTCGCGCTCGCGGCATGCGGTGCTCGCGATCACCACGACGAGCGCGAGCTGTAGTCCCGACCGGCCGCGTGGCCGCGCTCGGAGGATCCGCCGGCGGTAGCAGATCCGCCGGTTCATCCTTTGGGGGCCGCCTTCTGCGCGTCGACGAACGCGACGCGGAGATCGTACGTGAGGCTGCCGAGGAGCTTCTGCTCGGCCTCGTCGAGGTTGCCCCGGGTCTTGTGCTCGAGCATGCCGAGCACGTCGATCAGATGACGCGCGGTCTCGAGATCGAGCGGCAACGACGCGCCGTCGGGGGTGGGCAGCTTCCCCATCGCGATCAGCGCCGTCGACGCGAGGGAGAGCACGTGGGTGGAGAAATCGACCGGGTCGAGAGATGCGACCGGTTGCTCATCCGACATGCCGTGACCATATACCGGGCGCGTTTGGCATGGTCCCCGTCGGGTTCATCTTCTGATCCCGATCGGTTCATCTTCTGATCGACTCGATTCGCGACCCGGGGATCGACGCGCGGGAGCGCCCGCTCGACGGGGCGCGGGCCACGCTGGGGGTTTTTGGGTGGGACCGTCACCCGGGCGGGCATAGCGGCACGATCCGTGTAATCGTTGACGGGTCCATGGACACCCTGCGCGATCCGTTCCCGCCGGCCCTGCCACCGCAGCCGGCCGAACCGCCGCCACTCGACGAGACCCCGGGCGGGGTACGCGTGGCGCCGATGCCCACGTCGGCCGTCATCGACGTCGGCCAGCTGACCGAAGAGGTCAAGACGACGAGCGCCTTCCTGGACGACGTGTTCGCGCAGGTCGGGAAGGTGGTCGTCGGTCAACGCGAGATGGTCGAGCGCGTGATGATCGGCCTGCTCACCGGTGGTCACTGCCTGATCGAGGGGGTGCCGGGGCTCGCCAAGACGTTGATGGTCAAGACCTTGTCGCAGACGATCAACGCGTCGTTCTCGCGCATCCAGTTCACGCCGGATCTGCTGCCGGCCGACATCACCGGCACGATCATCTACAACATGCACACCGGCCAGTTCACGCAGAAGCGTGGGCCGCTGTTCGCGAACCTGGTGCTCGCCGACGAGGTGAACCGCGCGCCGGCCAAGGTGCAGTCCGCGCTGCTCGAGGCGATGCAGGAGCGTCAGGTCACGATCGGTGACACGACACATCCGTTGCCGGACCCGTTCCTCGTGCTGGCGACGCAGAACCCGATCGAGCAGGAGGGCACCTTCCCGCTGCCCGAGGCGCAGCTCGACCGGTTCATGCTGCTGATCAAGGTCAGCTATCCGAACGCCGCCGACGAACGCGCGATGCTCGACCGGATGAGCTCGCTCGACGTGCCGGTGGCGAGCGAGGTGGCCTCGATCGAGCAGATCCGCATGGCACGCCGCGTGGCGAACTCGATCTACATCGACGATCGCGTGCGCGACTACATCGTCCACATCGTGCAGGCGACGCGGCGGCCGCGTGATTACGGGCTCGGCGAGCTCGCGCAGCTGATCGAGATCGGCGCATCGCCGCGGGCGACATTGTGCCTGGCGGCCGCGGCACGTGCGCATGCCTTCATCCGTCACCGCGCGTACGTCACGCCGGATGACATCAAGGCGATCGCGCTGGACGTGATGCGCCACCGCGTCGCCGTCTCGTACGAGGCCGAGGCCGAGGAGGTCAGCTCCGAGGACATCGTCCGGCGGATCTTCGAGTACCTGCCGGTGCCGTAACCATGGCATTGACGACCGCCGAGCTGTTCAAGAAGGCGCGCAAGATCGAGATTGCCGCGCGGCGGCTCGTCAACGAGCAGCTCGCCGGGCAGTACCACTCGGTGTTCAAGGGGCGCGGCCTGATCTTCAGCGACGTCCGGCAGTACTACCCGGGTGACGATGTTCGGTCGATCGACTGGAACATCACCGCACGCATGAACGCGCCGCACATCAAGCAGTTCGTCGAGGAACGCGATCGCACCGTGAACCTCGTGATCGACATGAGCGCGTCGGGCTACTTCGGCTCGCGCGGCGAGTCCAAGCGGGATCTCGCGGCCGAGCTGGCCGCGGTGGTCGCGTTCTCGGCGATCAAGAACAACGATCGCGTCGGGCTGTACATCGTCACCGACAAGGTGGAGCGATTCGTCCCGCCGAAGAAAGGCCGGCGGCACGTACTGCGAGTGATCGGCGAGATCCTCGCGTTCGAGCCGGCCTCGCGCGGCACCGACCTCGCGGTCGGGCTCGATCTGCTGGGGAAGATCGCCCGCCGTCGATCGGTCGTGTTCCTCGTGTCGGACTTCCTGTCGGAGGGCTGGGAACACGCGATGCAGCTCGTGCGGCAGCGCCACGACATGGTGCCGGTCGTCGTCGGCGATCCGCTCGAGAAGTCGTTGCCGAACGTCGGGATCCTGGTGCTCGAAGACCTCGAGTCGGGGCGGCTGGTCGAGATCGATACCAGCGGCTACGCCGGCCGAGACTTCGAACGGCGCGCGAGCATGGCCGCCGCGATTCGCGACGCGGCGCTGCGCCGGATCAACGTCGACGTCGTCGAGATCCGGACCGACGAGTCCTACGTCGATGCGTTGATCGCGTTCTTCAGGGCCCGTGCGAAACGGATGGCCCACGCATGAACCGCGCGAACCAGAGCGCGAGTGTGTTCCTGGTGCTCGCCGCGGTGCTCGGCTCCGTGGCTTCGGCACAGCCGGGCGCTGACCCACCTCCGGCGTCCCCGCCGATCGGATCGGCGGGCTCGGCGGATCCGGGCTCGGCAGGCCCGGGCTCGGCAGACCCAGCGGCCGGTTCGGGCGGTTCGGGCTCGGCGGGTTCCGCAACCGACCCGGGCTCGGCGGCCGGTTCGGGCTCGGCGACCGGCTCGGGCTCGGCGGCCGGCTCGGGATCGGCGGCCGGCACCGGGCCACGCATCATCCAGCTGCCGACCGATGCCAATGCCCCGCAGGTGAGCGCCGCGGCGAGCCCGACGGTGGTCCGGCTCGGCGGCAAGTTCACGCTGTTCATCACGGCGACGTTCGGCGAGGGCGTCGAGGTCAACCTGCGCGAGCCGATCGAGCTCGGGGCCGGGCTCGAGGTGACGCGAAAGCTGTCGGAGGATCGCCCGGCGGGCGATGGTCGCAAGACGCGCGAGTGGCAGCTCGAGGTGATCGCGTGGGAGCTCGGCGATCTGGTGATGCCGGGGGTCGCGGTCACGTACACCGCGTTCGGCAGGGCCGATCAGGTGCTGACGAACCGCGTGAACCTGCGGATCGAGGGCGTGCTCGGCGATGTCGTCGATGATCCGAAGACGATGCGCGGCGACGCCGCGCCGAACGAGCTGCTCGCGCGAGACTGGTTCTGGCTGTACGTGGGGCTGGCAGGCATCCTGTGCCTCGGCACGAGCATCACGGTCTATGTCCTCGTGCGGAACAGCCGGCGCAACCGCAGGGTGCTCGTCGGTGGCGTGGTGGCAGCGCCACGCAAGCTCGACACCGCGAGCGCGCGCGCGCTCGAGCGGTTGCTCGCGATCGAGGCGTCGGGCGTGCTCGACCGCGAGGACGATCGCAAGCAGGGGTACGCCGACATGGTCGAAGTGATCCGCGAGTACCTCGGGAGCCGGTATCGAGTCGCGACGTTCGACCTGACGTCGAGCGAGCTCTTGCGGCGGCTCGACAAGGTCGCGCCCGCCGAAGAGCGCGCGATGATCGAGAGCTGGCTCGAGACCTGCGACATCGTGAAGTATGGCGGCCTCAAGGCAACCGGCGCGGTCGCGAAGCTGACGCTCGACGACGCCCGTGCGCTGATCGTCACGACGACGCAGCTGCAGCAAGCCGCGGGTCGATCGCCCAGAGCGGCCGCTCCACCGACGCCGACGGAACCGAGCCCGAGCGGACCCGGCGAGCCGAGCAAACGGCGTAACGACCAGGAGGCAGCGTGAGCAACGCCGCGCGCGTCGAACGGTCCGTCCTCGCGATCGCCCGAGCGCTGTGGCCGTGGTTCCTCGTCATCCTGCTCGGGCTCGTCGGCTTCTGGTTCGTCTCCGGCTACCTGAACGACCAGCGAGGTGCCGAAGATCTCGCGTGGCGGAGCCGGAAGGCGCGCTGGCTCGTGGTGGGGGCCGGGTTCGTCGGCGTGATCGCGTTTCATCTCCATCGCCGGCGCTCCGCCGCGATGGGGTTCTCGCAGGTCGGGCTGGTCGGGGCGCGCGGCCTCGGCGCGTGGCTCTCGGACGTTCCGAGCGTCCTGCGCGTGCTCGCGATCGTCGCGCTCGCGGTCGGGCTCGCGAGGCCCGAGACGTACCTCACCATCGAGCACACGGAGGAATCGGTCGACATCATGATCGTCTTCGACATGTCGAAGTCGATGGAGGAGACCGATCTGCCCCGCGATCGCATGGATGCCGCGCAGCGCGTGGTCCGCAAGTTCCTGCGCAAGACCAAGGGCGACCGCGTCGGGCTCGTGATCTTCGGCCAGCAGGCGATGCTGCACACGCCGCTCACACACGACACCAAGATGCTCGAGCAGGTCGTGGCCGACCTCGCGATCGGTGACGTGCCCGAGCTCGGCACCGCGATCGGCGATGGCCTGGCGATGGCGCTCGCGGTGCTGCGGCGCTCCGACGGCCAGTGCGACCCCGCACCGACCGCGGCGAACACGTGTCCCGACGAGTTCACGTGCTCGGCGAAGGGCGTGTGCGAGGGCAAGAAGCGCAACAAGGTGGTGATCCTGCTCTCCGACGGTGACAACAACTGGGTCACGCGGTTCGGGCCCGATGAATCGGCGCGGACCGCGGCGACCATGGGCGTGCAGGTCTACACCGTGCTCGTCGGGCGCGAGGAGTCGGACCTGTTCGGTGGGATGTCGGTCAACCCGGCTACCCTGCGCAGCATCGCGCAGCTCACCGGCGGCGAGTTCTTCCGCGCGACCGACTACGATTCGTTCGACAGGGGCTTCCAGACCGTCCGCAACAAGCTCGACAAGGTCAAGCGCACGCGGAGCGAGCGCGTGCCCGACAAGCAGCTGTTCGTGATCTTCGCCGTGCTCGCGGCGATCCTGATCGCGCTCGAGGTCTTGCTGTCGCACACGCGGCTCCGGAGGTTGCCGTGAAGATCTTGTCGATGTCGTTCGTGACTCCGGAGCTGTTCATCCTCGCGTGCGTCGCGCCGGTCTACGTGTTCGGGCTCCACATCTACGACTACGCACGGCGCCAGACGCTGACGCGCCGGCTCGGCGAGCTCCCGGTGCTCGGTCGGGTGCTCGCGAGCGCGTCGCCGGGGCGGCGCATCCTCAAGGACATCCTCGTCGGGCTCGGGCTCTCGCTGATCCTGTTCGCGGCGGCGCGGCCGCAGTTCGAGGGCCGGCGGAAGATCGAGCTGCGCGGGCTCGATGTCGTGCTCGCGGTCGATGTCTCGAAGTCGATGCTGGTCGACGACGTCGGTCAGACCGAGGCGATGCGGACCAAGCGCGTCGAGGCCTCACGCCTGGCGCGCGCGCGCGAGCTCGCGACAGCGCTGATCGAGGAGCTGCCCGGAGATCGGATCGGTCCGGTCGTGTTCGCGGGCGCGGCGGCGCACTTTCCACTCACCGAGGATCACCAGGTCGCGAGCCGGTTCCTCGGCGATCTCGGACCCAACGATCTGCCGCCCGGGTCGAACCTGGCCGAGGTGTTTCGCGTCTCGCGCTGCCTGTTGCGGCCCGATCTCTACGAAGACCTCGGCTGCTCGCGGATCGGGCGGCGAGGCCACGGCGGCGACCCGCTGCGCGGCGAGAGCCTCGATGCGAAGGAGGCCCCCGACGAGGTCAAGCTCGAGCAGGAGGTCGAGCGCGGCAAGGCGATCGTGATCTTCACCGACGGTGGCGAGGCGGATGCGGCGACCGTGCGCGAGGTCGCGACGGCTCGCGAGCTCGGCATCGCGGTGTTCGTGATCGGCGTCGGCTCGAAGGCCGGCGGCGTGGTCTACGAGGTCGATCCGTTCAGCGGCAAGCGCACGACCGCCCCGAAACACATGCCCGACGGATCGACGGTGGTCTCGAAGCGTGACGACGCCGGCATGAAGGCGATCGCCGCCGCGGGCGGCGACGAGAACCGCTTCCTCGCGGCAGGCGAGCGCGGCGAGGTCGACCCGATGCCGATCGTCGAGGCGCTGCGCGCGGTCAACCGCGGCCTGGCCACCAAGCAGGTCAAGGAGATGCGCGACGTCTACCAGCCGTTCCTGTTCATCGCCCTGATGCTCCTCGTGATCGAGGTCGCGATCAGCACCCGCAAGCGACAACGTTATCCGGAGGCGCGATGAAGCAGCCGTGTCATGATCGGGCCGTGCGCCGCGGCATCGCCGTGTTCTTCCTCCTGGCTCTCGGTGCGTGGGATCCGCTGCGGTCTCCGGATCCGAACGTCCAGGAAGGCAACAAGGCGTATGCCGAAGGTCGCTACGACGACGCGCTCGCCGCCTACGACCGCGCGGACGGCAGCGTCGACCCGGATGGCCTCGCCTACGATCGTGGCACCGCGCTGTTGAAGAAGGCGGACGCGACGAAGGACAAGGCCGAGAAGACGAAGCTCGTCGAGCGCGGGATGGAAGAGCTGAAGCAAGCGGCGCAGTCGAAGCAGGATCCGCAGCTGCGCAGCCGGGCGAACTACAACCGCGGCAACTCGCTGATGGGGCAGGACAAGCTCGAGGACGCGATCGAGTCCTACAAGCAGGCGCTCCGCGACGACGCGAACTTCGACGATGCCCGGCTCAACCTCGAGCTGGCGCTGCGCCGACGCGAGAAGAAGCAGCAGCAACAGCAGAAGGGCCAGAACGGCCAGCAAGGGCAGCAGGGCCAGCAGGGGCAGCAAGGCCAGCAAGGCCAGCAAGGCCAGCAAGGGCAGCAAGGCCAGCAAGGCCAGCAAGGGCAGCAAGGGCAGCAAGGCCAGCAGGGCCAGCAGGGCCAGGGCTCTGGATCGAACCAGCAGGGCTCGAATGGTCAGGGATCGAACCAGCAGGGCCAGCAGGGCCAGGGCCAGGGCTCCGGGTCAAACCAGCAGGGCTCGAACGGTCAGCAGGGCTCGAACGGTCAGCAGGGCTCGAACCAGAACCAGCAAGGTCAGGGCTCGGCTACTCCGGCCGACCAGCAGGCGAACGGCTCGAACGGCTCGAATGGATCCAACGGTCAGCAGGGCAAGACGCCACCGCAGCGCCAGAACCGCGGTCGCACCGAGCCGAAGTCGCCCGACACGCCGTCGGATCAGAAGCTCGATGACCTCGAGAACTTCTCGCGCCGGTTGCAGCGTGATGAGGCGAGGCGCCGCGCGTCGGGCAAGTCCCAGGATCCGCTGAAGGACTGGTAACGGCGCCGCGTGGACGGTCGTGTGGCCCGCTCGACGTGCCCTGGCGGTGTCGCTCGCGAGCGCGGCCATTCGGGCGAACAGCGCACCTGCCGCAAACTCGCCCACCGCGACGAGATCCGTGATGTCCCACGTCGGGCTCGCCGCTCATCTCGATCGAGAGAACGCCAGGGTCGCCACAAGCCGCCAGCAAGAACGCCAGTAGAGAGATCTTGTTCGAACCCACCGAGAGCCGCTCGAGACAACTGTCGAGCAGTGAATGGTCGAGATTGGTCGATTTGCTTTGGCTTCATGGAGGCGCGCCCTCCAACGATCCTGATAGCGTTTCCTGCTGGCGGCTTGTCGCGCGCCTGGCGTTCCTTCTGAATTCGATCGTACGTGCTCGACGTAACGAAGGACCGCTGGGCGACGGCAGCCACGAGCGCGGTATCATCGGACCGTGCCGCGCGTCCTTGTCGTCGATCGCAGCCCGCACACGCGCGACACGATCGCGGAGCTGCTCGGTGACAGCAGCGAGGTCGTGTGGTCGCCACGGGACGCCGCGGCGGCGCAGCTGCGCCAGGCGATCGCGACCGGACAGCCGTTCGATGTCGTGGTGCTCGACGTCGAGCCCGCGCCGACGCCGCAGCTCGTGCGCGAGCTGGTGACCCAGGGCGGCGGGGTGCGCATCGTGTTCGCTGCGGCCGGGCCCGATGGAGCCGCGCTGGCGGCACGCTGTGGCGCGTCCGACGTCGTGACGCGCCCGTTCAACGCGGCCGAGCTCGCGTTTCGGGTCGGCCGCAACCCGCCGATGGGCGAGCGCACCGACAAGCGGCGACCGCGCAAGAGCGACGTGCTGATCGGGACCGGGCCGTGGATCAAGGAGCTCTACGACCGGATCGCGATGGTCGCGGCGACCGACGTCACCGTCGCGATCTTCGGCGAGAGCGGGACCGGCAAGGAGCTGGTCGCGCGCACGATCCACAACTCGTCGCCGCGTCACGATGCGCCGTTCGTCGTCGTCAACTGTGCCGCGATCCCCGAGGCCCTGATGGAGGACGAGCTGTTCGGTCACGTGCGCGGTGCGTTCACCGATGCCACGCGCGATCGCGAGGGCCTGCTCGCCGCGGCGCACACCGGTACGTTGTTCCTCGACGAGATCGGAGAGCTGCCGCTGCCACTGCAGGCCAAGCTGTTGCGCGTCCTGCAGTCGCAGGAGTTTCGCCGGATCGGTGACGATCAGGATCGCCGGGTCGATGTCCGGATCATCACCGCGACGAACCGCGATCTCGACCAGCTGGTCGCGCGGGGCTCGTTTCGCCAGGATCTCTACTACCGCATCAACGTGTTCCCGATGCGCCTGCCACCGCTGCGCGAGCGCCCGGAGGACATCGCGCTGCTCGTGCACCACTTCGTGCACAAGTATCGCGGCCGGCTCGGCAAGCCGATCGACGGGGTCGCGCCGGCGGCCCTGGCGCGGTTCGCCGCGTACGAGTTCCCCGGCAACGTGCGCGAGCTCGAGAACAAGGTGCACCAGGCGATGGTCGTCGCGGCCGGGCCGATCATCGAGGACCACGACGTCGCACTGCCGGTCGGTCGCGTGGGCACTCCACGGATCGGCGTCGACCGGCCGTTTCGCGAGCTCAAGCAGGAGGTGATCGACGCCTTCGAGACGCAGTACCTGACCGAGCTGTTGCGCGTCCACGAGGGCAACCTCGCTCGAGCCGCGCGCGCCGCCGGGATGGATCGCAAGAACCTGTGGGCGCTCGTCGAGCGACATGGCCTCGAGCGCGGGCGGTTCAAGAAGCCCTTGTAGTGGCTCAGCGAAGCTTTCCAGACAGCGCTGCGAGCAGATCGTGGTCGGCGGCGATCTTCTTCACGACCTGCGGTGACACGGTGCCCGAGTCGATGAGCCGCGCGAGCGAGCGCTCGAGCGGAATCATCCCGGCCTCGCGACCGGACTGGATCGCGGTCGGCAGCGTGTGGAGGTCGCCCTTGCGCATGATGTTCGCGACCGCGACCGTGACCGGCACGATCTCGTAGGCGGGCGCGCGGCCGCCGTCGCGGCGCGGAAGCAGGAACTGGGTGATCACGGTGCGCAACACGGAGGCGAGCTGCCAGCGGATCTGGCGCTGATGGGTGTCGGGGAACGCGTCGATCATGCGGTCGATGGCGCCGGCGGCGTTCGGTGCGTGGAGCGTCGCGAGCACCAGGTGACCGGTCTCGGCGGCGGTGAGGGCGGCGGCGATCGTGTCCTTGTCGCGGAGCTCGCCGAGCAAGATCACGTCGGGAGCCTCGCGGAGCGCGGCGCGCAGGCCGGCCGCGAACGTCGGAACGTGGGCGCCGAGCTCGCGCTGGTGGATCACGCAACGCCGTGGCGAGAACCGGTACTCGATCGGATCTTCGAGTGTGATCACGTGGGCGGCGCGGCGCTGGTCGAGCAGATCGATCAGCGCGGCGAGCGTGGTCGACTTGCCGGAGCCCGTCGGTCCGCACACGAGCACGAGCCCGTCGCGGTGGTCGACGACGGTGCCGAGCTCGGCCGGTAGCGCGAGGTCGGCGAGGCTCGGTACGCGATCGCGGATCAAGCGCGCCGCGACCGCATAGCCGTTCAGGTGATCGAACACGTTGACGCGCACGCGCGTGCCGTCGAGCTCGATGCTGTGGTCGGTGTTCGAGCCGAGCGCGACGACGCACGCGGCGAGGTCGCCGTCGTCGATGCCGAGCTCGATCGCCTCGACGCGGCCGTCGAGCCGCACGCGCGGAGCCTGGCCCGTCGAGAGGATGACGTCGGACGCGCCGCGCCCGCGCGCGATCGCGACCGGTTGCTCGAGCAGCCGCGCGAGCCGCGCGAGGCCGTCTGCGACCCGCCCGTCGGCCTCCGCGCGTTCGCTGCTCTCGGGGATCGCGGGCCGTGCGGCAGGCTTCGCGGTCGCCGGTTTGGCCCACCAGGCGGTCGGCTTTGCCTCGGCGGCAGCCGGTGGTGGCACCGCCGCCGGCGGCTTGGCCTTGCGCGCGACGATCCGCAGGCCGGACGACACCTTCTCGATCGTGCACTGATAGCTCGTACCGTCGGGATCCTGAAACGTGGTGTTCACCGGCCACTCGTGGCCCGCGACGAGCGGGGCGGCGAACTCGGCGAGCAGCTGCGCTTCGAGCTCGGGCATCGCCAGCGCCTCGACGTGCCCGCGCCTGCGCAGACTCGGCACCTTGCCAGCCTCGAGCACGATCGCTTCGGCGTCGCGCAACGTCATCACACGGAGCAGGGACCGGATCGCCGACATGGCCCGAGCATCCAGCAACCGGCGCGCCGCGCCAAGCGCGCAAGATCCGCCGGATCGCGAATCATCCGGTTGCCGAACTGGCACGGCACGAAGTCAGGTCGGCACGGCCATTGCTCGTACGGGGATCGGAGGCTGGACGATCGGAATGGACTGCTCGACGCGCAAGGTCATGAACAGATGTCCACAGCGACAAGGCCGACCTCCCGATCGCGAGACGTCGCCGTCGGGTTGATTCGGTACGAGATCTGTCGTGTCCGTAGCTCGGCGAAGAGGCGAGACCTGCGGCTGCAACCAGCTGACGAGCTGCCGATGCGAGCAGAGTCTGACGTGAGGTCGGAGGCGCATCGTCGCCGAGCGAGACGTTTCGGGCGGCCCTTTCGGATCGTCGAGCCGGCTGGGGACGGCTCTGGTCGCTGGAGCTCGTGTCGATCGGGCGCTCGTTCCACACCGGGCGCGGTCGATCGTGACGAAGCGCGCTCCGGGCAAACCCGAGCGCTCGAACCCTCCTACGCGTCGCGGGAACACGAGCAGGTCGAGCTCGTTCATGCTCGATCGGGTCCGGTCCCGTTGAGCAGCGGGTTCAGTTCTGCGAGTCGCACGATGTCGCGCAGCTTCTCGCCATCGGCGGGCTTGAGCACGTGATGATCGAAACCGGCTGCGAACGCCCGCATTCGATCTTCGGGCTGTCCCCAGCCGGTGACCGCCGCGATGTAGAGCGGCTTTCCCGCGTAGGCCCTCCGTAGCTCGCCGGCGACTTCGTAGCCGCTGATGTCGGGCAGCCCGATATCGAGGATCGCGATGTCGGGTTGAAACTCCTGCGCCGTCTCGAGCGCTTCCTTGCCGCAGCATGCGAAACGGCACTCGTGTCCATGCAGCGTGAGCAACGTACACGCGATATCTGCAGCGTCGGGATAGTCGTCGACGATCAACACTCGATGTCGCATGGAGACCCCAACATGGAGTGTGCATCAATCGCTCCGAGCCGCAAAGGTGTGACCGAGGCGCACTCCGAAATCTGCTCGTCACCTCAGCGTGCAGGGCAGCTCGACGACGAACTCGCTGCCTGCGTTCTCGCCAGCGCTCGACGCGGAGACCTGGCCACCGTGCAATTCCACCAGCCGCTGGACGAGGTTGAGCCCGATCCCGAGCTCGCCTTGCGATCGCCCGAGCGAGTCGCGGCACTGCACGAAGATCTCGAAGATCCGCGGGAGCATGTCGGCGGGGATCCCGACCCCTCGTCCCGCGAGGATCACCGCGGTGCTCTCGCGCCCGAGCTCGTCGGCGACAGCGCGCAACAGCTTGTCGAGCGGCGCTCGAGGAACGACCGTCCGTTGGAGCACGAGCTCGCCGCGGTGGATCGTGACGTCGTGATCGCTGGGGACCACGAACACGTGATCGCTCGCGAGGCGCGCACGATCGCGAACGTCGATCACCGGCATCGCGCAGATCGGTCGCAGCACTCCGGCGAGGTCACGCTCGCCGACGCACGCCGTGATGATCGCGATTCCCGGGCGTTAGGGCAGCGCACGGACGATCTGTTCGAACGTAGCCTTGGCGTGGCCACCGAGGACCGCGACCCGCAGCGTCGATGATTCTCGTGATTCGGGCTGCATCGGCGCACCGGACATCGAGCGCACATCACCATACCCCGATGAAGGCCACGGCGGTGACGCGTGAGACTCGAGCGTCAGGCCGAGGCGCGAGTCGCCGCGGCAACGCTCGGGGTGCCATGCGTGATCGCCTCGTGCGTGTAGGTCGGAGAGAGCCCCAGCGCGAGCGGATGACCGACGAGCTCCGACGAGGCGAAGTGCTGCGGTAGCTCCGGGCGATCCGGCACCGGATCGGCGAGCGTCTTCTCGAGGACCATCGACGTGTACTGGTCGAGCGAGCCCTCGCGGGTATTCGCGTTGAGGATCACCTCGACGCCCGTGTCGCGAGCGTGGCGCGCCAGGCCGCGGATCGAGCTCGAGCCCGGTGCGTAGGCGTCGACACAGATGCCGTTCTCGCTGATCGTCCAGGCTCCGCGATCGGTGACGACCACGAGCGTGTGGTTGCCGATGGTGTGCCCGGGCGTCCGCACGATCGCGAACCCACCGCCGATCGCGTAGTCACCCTCGAGCGCCACGATCCGGTTCGCAGGCACGCCGTGGAGGCATTCGGGGATGTACCACTCGACTTGCAGCGGGTGCAGCGCGATCAGCGTGTCGAGCTCGGTGCGCTGGGCGAGCAGCTTCGCGTTCGGCAGGAACGTGCGTCCATCCGGCCCCGGCGCCAGCAACCCCCGCAGATCTTGCACGTGGAGGTGATCGAACGTCACGTAGTCGATCGCGTCCGGCGCGACGCCCCAGCGCTCGAGCCCCGCCGCGATCGTCGAGTGGAACTTCGACAGCAGCCTGGTCGCGAACGAGCCGTAGCGCTCCTCCATGCGCGCGAAGAATGGCGCCTTCGCCGAGCGTTCGGCATCCGTCGGGTTGACGAGGATCGTGACGACGCGTCCGTTCGCGGTGACCTGTACGAGCTGCATGCGATTGCGCAGGAAGAGGTAGGGCGCGGGCGACGAGGCCACACCCTGCAGCCCGTAGCGCGTCGGGTACGGAAACGTCGCGAGGTCGGCGGTGCGTACACAGCGGGCCACACCTGCCGTGAGGATTCGTTCGCGAAGCCGGCGACCGGCACGCCGGACCGCGTCGAGCCGCGCTCCGCTACCGCGGGTTGCCCAGGCGGCGTCGAGCTCGGTCAACCGCATCAGGTCCGAAGGAAGCACTTCGCTCATGCGCGGACCGTATCACCGTGATCGCAGGTCGCCGGTCGCCAAACTCGAGGTCGAACCTGCTTCACGCGGCGGAAGGTGCCTTGTGAAACTATCGAGAGTGGCCGTCGCATTGATGGCTTCTTGATCTCGATCGGGGCGTAGTTTGGTGGGAATCGGATGCGAGAGCGCGAGTGTTTGAAGCTGCTGATGAGCGTCGCGCATGATCTGCGCTCGCCGCTGACGGTGATCAGTGGGACGGCGATGGCGCTTCGCGAATCCGCACCCGAGACCTCGCGGGCAGGGCTCGACAAGATCCTGCGCGAGACCCAACGTCTCGGGAGGATGCTCGAGAACCGCGTGGTCGCCGCGTTGCTC
>Ga0299915_10000304_pt1 | contig 38713 bp, 24 predicted proteins | sample RVTome_13_FD_200263 | JGI IMG/M metagenome (GOLD analysis project Ga0299915, IMG submission 200263) | Soil microbial communities from uranium-contaminated site in the Upper Colorado River Basin, Wyoming, United States - RVT92D227 (version 2) ...
CTACCAATGGGAGCAAAGCAATAACAATATTTCATGGGAGACGGTACCAGGTACCAATATGGACTATGAATCGTCGAACCTCACAGCAACAAAATATTTCAGAAGAATCGTTTATTCCTCAACAGCTTATCATGAATGCTCGGATGTAAGTGATGCCATAGAGGTACGGATAAATCCACTGCCCCTGGGGGACGTAATTAATCGCCGTGACACACTGTGTGCCGGCGAGACTTTGTATGTAAAATTCAATGTTTCAGGAAACAGTCCGTTTACGGTTACTGTTTCGGGAGAAAATGCTCCGAATCAGACCAAAGCAGGTATTCTTGCTTCACCTGATTCTGTAGCTTTTATGCCTGCTTCAACACAGCAGTTTACCATGTTTTCGGTACAGGACGACAGCGGCTGCTATGCCGATATAAATAGTTTTTCGGGAATCACCCATGGGGTTGTATATGCAGTTCCGGTAGCCAATGCAGGACCCGATGATAATGCCTGTGGCAATGTGTATACGCTGCATGCCGTACAAAGTGTTTCCGGATCCACAGGCCTGTGGACGGCAACCGGCGTTACGTTAAGCAGCGCCGACGATCCGCAAGGTATGGTTACAGCTGATGATTATGGATCTGATGTGCTCACATGGACCGAGACCAACTGGCATTGTACTGATGATGATCAGGTGGAAATTACTTTCTTTGAATTGCCTCAGACCCCTGATGCCGGTCCCGACCAGAACCTTGATTTTAGCTTCACAACACAGCTTCAGGCTGTTCCACCATCGGTAGGAACAGGTAAATGGACCGTGGAATCGGGTGCCGGTGAATTCGATAATGACACCCTTCCGGAAACCGTTGTTAGTGAATTGGCTGATGCCACCACGTTGAAGTGGACAGTCACCAATGGTGCCTGCCCGGCAGTTTCAGATAATGTGGAAATCCTTGTCAGTCCGCTGGTCATTAAAAAAGGCTTTACACCCAATGGTGATACCAAGAACGACTTTTTTGATGTTGGAGCGGTAAATGCCGAACGTATTAAGATAAAGGCCTTCAACAGTACAGGAGTGCTGGTATTTGAATCAGATAATTACCAGGAAGGCGATCCGTGGGATGGCAGAAATTTGAACGGAGTTGAATTGCCCGAGGGAACTTACTTTTACCTGATTGATATTAAAGTAGCAGGTAAACAGGAAGAGGTACAATTCAGATCATTTGTTGAAATACTCAGATAAATGCGTAGTTTAATCCTTATATTGCTGTGTCTTATTCTTGTACCCTTCATTCATGCGCAGGAGAAGACCCTGCTTTACAGCCATTACACCTTTAACGGCCTGGCCATTAATCCTGCTTACGCCGGAAGTCATGAGATGCTCAGTATCAGCCTTTCACATAGAAATCAATGGATGGGTTTTGAAGGGGCCCCTTCCTATAACATACTGGGTGTTCATACACCTTTTAAAAACACAAAAATGGGATTGGGTTTGCTGGTGATGAATGAGAGTATCGGGCTCCGCAAGTATACAGGATTCTATTTTAATTATGCCCACCGGCTTAATGTGGGGAAGGGGAAACTGGCCCTGGGACTGAAGGGTGGTGTTTCAACCGGAAAGTTCGAACTCATTGATCTGGGTTCCGATGACAACGTCTTCAGCGAAAAATCAAGCAGTTACCTTCTGCCTAATTTTGGCCTGGGTTGTTATTATTACACAAAGAAGTTCTATGCAGGAATCTCCGTGCCCCTGATTCTCGGTTATGAAACTGCAGGGAATGGTGAGGTAACAGCTTATCACGACTTCGAAAAGTATGCCTATTATCTTACCGCCGGCGTTACGCTGGATATAGCCGACAGGTGGCAAATTGTGCCATCAGGGATGGCAGTTTATGACAAAGCCGGGGGCATAATTGCAGAGGGTGGTCTGAATCTGAAGTACAGGGATGCTCTTCGCGTGGGGGCTTCCTACCGCAGCAAACAGGCAATTGTGATGTTGCTCGACTATAAAGTAACACACCAGTTGCGGATTGGCCTTGCATATGATTATGGCCTGAACGAGTTGAATACTTATAACAGGAACTCATTTGAGATTGCCCTGGAATACAATTTTGGATATCAGATCAGAGTAGCTAACCCGACGATATTCTAAACAACAATGCATTTATTTAAAAAGATATTTCCTGCACAAATGCTGATTGTTCTGTCATGCTTTCAGCTCTCTTCTCAAATTCATTTCGATGCAAAACGCCTGTCTTTTAACTCATCGGCAAAGGAATTGGCACCTGCATTTTACCGGAACGGAATTGTCTTTTGCTCCGACATGAAGTATGATTTTCTGATGAGTTATACCGACCTGGATAATAATCCGTTAACTAACCTGTATCAGGTGGATCAGAAAAAGCCGGGCAAATTCGACAATCCCCGGCTGATGTCAAAAGAACTTACCACATATTTATTCGAAGGCCCATCAACCCTTAGCAGGGACGGTAAAACCATTTATTTTACTCGTTCCATCGATGTGTCACGTAGTATCCGGAACCGTCAGCGCGAAGATACCACCTTCGGTATTTTCATTGCGACCTGGACGGGCGGGGAATGGGCAAATCTTACCCAGTTCAGGTTCAACGGGCCTGATTACAATACCGGATATCCGTCTCTTTCCTCAGATGGCACGTTGTTATTTTTCTGCTCGGATGCACCTGGTGGCTTTGGCGGACTGGATATCTATGTTTCCAGGCTCGAAAACGGACGGTGGGGACCGCCGGTAAACCTGGGTAATGTTATCAATACTCCTGAAAATGAAGTATTCCCGTTTCTTCACTCCAGCGGGAGACTTTATTTTGCATCACGTGGACTAACACAGCGTGGTGACCTCGATATCTATTATACGGTTAGTATTGACGGAGAATGGCAGAAGCCTGTTGCCATGACAGCACCTTTCAATTCATTCCGTGATGATTACGGGTTGATTCTGAATGCAGCTTCAGATACGGGCTATTTTGTTTCAGACCGGTCGGGATCAGCAGATATTTATTCGGCTTATTCAGTTATACCTACCTTCACAAATTGTCCCGATCAGCAGGAAAATGATTATTGCTTTGTATTTTATGAGTCGCACAACAATGAGGTGGACACTGCCGTTTACGCTTATGAGTGGGATTTGGGTGACGGGACCAAGATCAGAGCATTGGAAGCGGAACATTGCTTCGCCAAGCCGGGTACCTATTTGGTACAGCTCAATATTGTGGATAAATTAACCAGGGAAGTATTGCTGAGTCAGACCAGCCACAGTTTTACTGTAAAAAAAATTGAACAGGCATACATTCAGGTGCCGGATGAGGTTGCCGTTGGTGATGTTTTCAAACTCGACGGAAAAGAAACTTACCTGAAAGATTTCACCATTGACAGCTATTTTTGGGATTACGGCGACGGATACCGGGCCTCTGGACCTGAAACCTCACACACTTATGATTTTCCCGGTACCTATAATCTCACCCTGGGCGTAACCCATAAGAAGACTGTCGAGGACGAACCTGATCGCCGCGGCTGTGTAAAACGCAAAATAGTTATTGTGGATCCTCAGAAGTAAAGATCCGGAACGATTTGTCAATAAAATGAATCTATTCCGGCTTTTTATCGTATAGCAATAACGTATATACCAAACTTCTGAATTGTAACTTATGAAGTATTTCATTTTATTCCTGTCAGTGGTGTGGAATTTTGCCGGTTTACATGCACAACCTGTTCCGGCTGGTGACGAGAATATCCCATATCTGATGACATTTGGTGCGAAGGCAGGAACATCGTGGGGCGATGATGATTTCTCACAAACCTTTTTCTTCCTGGTGCCCAAAGGGTTTTCCCAGCCCGTTTATATCCGCATTTATGATCCCGATATCAGTGGTACCACCGATGAACTGGATGGTGTTTTCGACACCAAAATGACTTACTTGGTTTATGGAGGAAAAGAATGCTATTCCCATAAAGACGCACAGGAAACTTCACCCACCGGAAATTATAAAAGCGGTAATCTACTGGCTTCGAAAACATTCGGAAACCAGCCCGATTTTGATAACAAATGGTATACTTTCGGTCCGTTTAATCCTTCTGAAGGTGAATATGTTCAGAAATTCGATGGTTATGTGTTTAAGGTTTTGTGTGACGGCATATCCGGAGATGACGGCAACCTTTACCGGTATTACCTGTCAACCAAGATGGACGAAAACAGAGCTGTTGAGGGAGCAAATGCCTTTGCCTATGAATATTCATTCCGTATGTATGACAATCCTGCTGAAGTTTCTCATATCTATCCCTTTGTTGACGACAGAACCATATCTGTGAAACTATCTAATTTCGACTGGGATTCTGACGGACTCATCCGTATTGTTTCCGTTGCCAGACAAGGGCAGCTCATACCGGTATCGGGTGAAGACAACTGGATTGAAAAGGAGTTTTCAACTTTCGATGAGGAAAAAAACACTTCTTTGGACATTCAGTTTATCAAACAAAAAACGCCTCCTGTCAGAAACAATAATGTTGTTGTTAATGTTAGAAATCAGTATGGTGAACTGTTACCATTCTATGTAATACCTATTGGCGGTGTACCCAAATATAAGGCCGGGATTGCTTACAAAAAGCCAATAGCAAAATAACAGAAGGATAATATGTTTAAATTATTCAATTTAATACTAACGGCTGCCTGTTTCCTGTTTACCTCGGTTGGAGAATCGCAGGACTACCGGATAAGTCATTATGGCCTGAACGAAGGCATTACCCATCAGTTTGTTTATACGGTGAACCAGGATAACCATGGATTCATCTGGGTAGGTACCGGTCAGGGATTATGCCGCTTCAACGGCTTTGAATTCAGTACGGATATCCTTCAGGATTCACTTGCCAACGAAGTTGCAGGTGTAAGTTTTAAAGACAGCAGGAGTGTTCTTTGGTTTGGTTATCAGAGCGGGGATATAACCCGGTACGATGGAATCACTTTTACCAGGGTCAGCCCTGGCGTTGAGATTAACAGTTCCATAACAGGATTTACCTCCCTGGATCAGGATAATCTTCTTTTTGCAACGCTTAATAACGGTTTATACAAACTGGATACAAAAACGGGTACGGCCACTACTGTTTTAGGCATTGAACCGGGCACGTATACCTCTCTATTAATTAAGGAAAATATTCTTCTGCTTGGAACGCAGGATGGACTGGCCATATATTCAATTGACAAGACAGGAGCAGGTACTTCTATACTGATGAAAATACCTGAACTTGGTTTTTCCAGAATTCAGGATATTCAACCCTCCTGGATGGACAATACCTATTGGATTGCCACCGAGGATAAAGGTGTATTTAAGCTTGTTATAACCGAAAACCAGTATACTTTAGCTGGGATCGGTCTGGAGTATAAGACCGGAAATCAGAATGTGCAGTCGGTTTTTGAAGATTCGGATAAGCAGCTTTGGGTAAGTACGTTGCGTAACGGCCTGTTTAAAATGGGTGGAATACCTGACAAAAAAGGTGATTTCTCCATAGTAACCGTGTTTGATAAACAAAACGGTCTGACTGAAAATGCTGTTAAAAAAGTATTTGAGGATCTGGAAGGCAATATATGGGTTGCAACTTACGGAGGGGGACTTACTTTACTGGCCAGACAGGCATTTTCTTTCATGCAGCACGAAATCACTGGAATCGAAAATGATATCCAGTCGGTAGCTATAACCGATGAAGATATATTATATATGGGAGGATCCGGCGGTCTTTTCAGGTTCGGAAAAGGAACCGAAAGATCGGCCATGAGGATAACCAGTGTCCCGGCAGACAGAGTTACGGCATTGTACCTGGAAGGCCGTAAACTATACATCGGTACAGAGAAAAGTGGTCTTTTTGTTATGGATGTGAACGGTACGGCTGCCCGCAAGATTCTGTATGATGCAAACTCTATGGGGAATCAGGTAAGCGCCATAGCCTCGGATGCGATGCATATTTACCTGGGTACCAGGGATGGGATTTATGTTTTTGGCAAGGATTTGCAGGAAACCGCCCATTATACAACCACAAAAGGATTGCCTCATAATAACATTGAAGATGTTTTTCTGGATAGCAATGGCAGGCTTCTGATCGCCACCCGGGCAAACGGAATTTACCAGCTGGCTGATAACGGTGCAATAACCAATCTTTATCCTGCTATCGGAGAAATTGAATTCAAATCAATCGAGGAGGATAATATGGGAGGAATCTGGGCTGCCACATACGGCGACGGAGTCATTTACTTTAAAGGTGATTCTGTATATCAGTTCCTGACTACTTCCGGACTGAAGGCCAATTATTGTTACAGCCTCGCCAAGGGCAAAGATCAGAGTATATGGGTGGGCCACAGGCTCGGATTAAGCAGGATCAATCCTGCTACCATGAAAATCAGCATTTACGACAGAAATATCGGAATGACCGGTGACTGTAACCCCAATGCTTCTTTTGTGAGTAAAACGGGGGTCGTGTATGTCGGAACAACGGAAGGTATTGTGAGTTATGATCCGTCAAGGGAAAACAAAAGAAAACTACCACCGTTTACCAATATCGTAAATCTTCTGATTTCCGACAGACCCTATGACTTTACAAAGGAAATTGTTCTGCCGTATCGTGCCTATAAACTGAGGATTGAATTCATCGGATTGAATTACAGCGATCCCCAGGCGGTTCGTTACCAGTATAAGCTGGAGGGAAATGACCTGGAGTGGTCAGAGGTAACTTCGCAAAACTATGCTTCCTATCCCCGCATCGAAGATGGAGAATACATATTCTACCTTCGTTCATATAACAACGAGGGATATTCGCAGGAAACCCCTGTGGCCATAAAGATAAGGATTAAACCTCCGGTTTGGAAAACATGGTGGTTTATTTTACTTGTTGTACTGGCGGTCATTTTTTCCGTTTTTCTGATCATTAAAATCAGGGAACGTAAACAAAAACAATTACAGGAATACCTCGAACGGGAATTGACAACCCGTACCAGGGAGGTTGTTGAGCAAAAAGAAGAGATTGAAATTAAGAACCGGGATATTACTGACAGTATCAATTATGCCAAACGGATCCAAACCAGCATGCTGCCACCCGTTAAACGCCTGCAACAACATTTTTCGGGCAGTTTTGTGTTTTATAGTCCGAGGGATATAGTCAGCGGCGACTTTTACTGGTTTGATAAAGTCAACAACAATAAGTTTGTTATTGTATGTGCTGACTCCACCGGACATGGTGTTCCGGGAGCGTTTATGTCAATGATAGGTTCAACCCTGATCAAGGACATATGCAACCGTGAAGCCGGTAACTCTCCATCGAAGGTACTTCAGGTGCTCGACTGTGAACTGAGAAATACGTTGAATCAGAATCTCGATGACGGTTCCAAACCCGGAGACGGTATGGATATAATTGTTTGTGAAATTGACCTGAAAACGCATTATGTAAGATATGCCTCTGCTATGCGCCCAATGATCATTTACTGCAACGGAGAAGAAATATTTGTTAAAGGCAGCCGCAATTCCGTTGGCGGGCATTATGACAGGGAAGAAAATATTTTTGAAGATGAAGGGTTGCAGCTGAGCGAAGGTGATATTATTTACATGTTCTCCGATGGTTACTCCGATCAGTTCGGAGGCCCCATGGGGAAAAAGTTTAAGATGGTGAGACTGAAAAACCTTCTCCAGGATATTCATCAGAAACCCATGGATGATCAATTCAATCATGTTAAAAACACCTTCAGCCTCTGGAAAGAGAATTTTGATCAGGTGGATGACGTTTTGTTCATGGGTATTAAAATATGATTATTTAAAAGCATTCATTTTCAGCATGGTGATTTCTTTCTCCGTAAGGAACCGCCATTCACCACGGTGCAGGTTCTTCTTGGTTAAACCGGCAAAATAGACCCGGTCGAGTTTAACAACCTCATAACCCAATGACTCGAAAATGCGGCTTACGATATGATTGCGACCGGAATGGATCTCAATACCAACCTGCTTTTTATCATTCGGATCGGCAAAGCTGATGGAATCTGCCTTTATAAAACCATCCTCCAGTGTAATTCCGGTTGCGACTTTCTCCATGTCGGACTGCCTCAAGTTTTTATTCAGGTAAACATGATAAATCTTCAATTTTTCAAATCTTGGATGTGTCAGCCTTTTGGTTATTTCCCCATCGTTGGTAAGCAGTAAAACGCCGGTGGTATTGCGGTCGAGCCGGCCAACGGGATAAATCCTTTCCTTGCAGGCACCCTTGAGGAGTTCCAGTACAGTTCTTTTTGCATGTGGATCTTCGACTGTGGTTATATAATCCTTGGGCTTATTCATCAGTATATAAACCTTCTTTTCCTCGCGCAAGGTTTCCCCATTGTATTTCACCTGATCGGACGGGCTTATCTTTACTCCAAGTTCAGTGATCAGTTTACCGTTCACCGTTATGAGGCCTGCCCGGATGAACTCATCTGCTTCGCGTCTGGAACATACGCCTGTACTGGCTATGTATTTGTTTAATCTGATCATTTCGTTTTCATGACCAGTTTTGGGCAATCCGTGTTGTTGCCTTTTTGATCCAATCAATTTACGCTCCGTTCTTAACTGAGTTTTTCCCGATACGGGTGAACTTCTTCTTTTTGACGCAGCACCAGCCTTTCGGGGGCTTCTGGCTATAACCATAATGTTAGGGCTTTTTATGTTAGACAATTGTTTGGTACAGTAAGCTTCGACTCCGCTCAGGCTGACAGATGTGTCATTTGTCACAATGAACACGTGCAGATTGTCACACTGAGCAAAGTCGAAGTGTGAATTTGAATTCTATTGCTTACTTTTGGAATCTTAAAATTACGAAAATTAAAACGCTTTCATTCATTAAAAACGCAAAATGACAAACCATGACCCTGATTAAATCAATTTCCGGAATACGCGGAACAATCGGCGGACTGCAGGGTGACTCACTTTCGCCGGTTGATATGGTGAGATTTACAGCGGCTTTTGGTGCACTGTTGAAATCGAAACACAGGAAATCCGTGTATACAGTTGTTATTGGCCGCGATGCCAGAATTTCGGGTGAAATGGCTTCCATGCTTGTTTCAGGAACATTGATGGGTATGGGTATCCATGTGATTGACCTGGGATTGGCAGCAACGCCAACTGTTGAAATGGGTGTAACCTATCATACGGCTGATGGGGGAATTATTCTTACTGCCAGCCATAATCCGGGGCACTGGAATGCATTGAAGCTGCTGAATGAAGCAGGAGAATTCATTTCAGCTGCGGAGGGAGCCGAGTTGCTTACGCTGGCTGCCAGCGATACTATTGAATTTTCAACAGCGGAGGAACTTGGCAAGCTGACAAGATTCGACAAAATGGATGATATTCATATCAACGCCACCCTTGGAATGAAATATGTGGATACTGAGGCTATCAGGCAGGCCGGCTTTAAGGTTGTTATTGATTGTGTAAACTCAGTTGGAGGTATTGTGCTGCCGAAATTATTAAAAAGACTGGGTGTTAACGATATCGTGCCATTGTATTGCAATCCCACCGGAATATTTCCGCACAACCCGGAACCGCTGCCCATGCATCTGGGGGATATTTCACAGGAAATAATCAAACACAATGCTGATGTTGGATTTGTTGTAGATCCTGATGTTGACCGTTTGGTAATTGTTAATGAGGATGGATCGATGTTTGGAGAAGAATATACCCTGGTGGCAGTAGCGGATTTTATCCTTTCGCAGCAACCCGGAAATACGGTTTCAAACTTGTCTTCCACCCGGGCGCTCAGTGAGGTAACCCGAAAATTTGGCGGCTCATATTCTGCTTCTCCGGTTGGAGAAGTAAATGTAGTTGCCGAAATGAAAAAAACCGGCGCAGTGATTGGCGGAGAGGGCAACGGGGGCATTATCTACCCTGGTTTGCACTATGGTCGTGATGCACTGGCAGGGATAGCCCTGTTCCTTACTCACCTGGCCAGATCAGGAAAAAAATGCTCCGAACTGCGGCAGTCGTACCCCGATTATTATAATTCCAAGAACAAGATAGAACTAAAACCAGGGATTGATATCGACAGGCTGATGCTCGCTGTACGTGAGAGATATAGAAATTTCCCGGTAAATGACCAGGATGGAATCAGGATCGATTTTGACAGGGAATGGGTTCATTTGCGTAAATCCAATACCGAACCCATCATCAGGATTATCAGTGAAAGCACCTCTCCTGAAAAAGCTGAAGCCCTGGCTTTTAAATTAATCCGGGAAATACACGAATTAATTGACTGAACGTATGACCAGAAGGATTTTCCTGTTGCCTTTCATGTTAACGCTTTGTATTGGGGTGCTGGCGCAGGAAGGATATGTTACGGGCAAAGTGACTGACAGCATAACCCATGAACCACTGCCATTTGTAAACATAGTCTATAATGAATCAGGTCAGGGAGTAGTTACTAACCTCGATGGTGTTTTTAGAATACCACAATCGAGGAGAATTCAGCACCTGAAGTTCAGATATGTGGGATACCGTCAGAAAACCATGCGTTATGAGGCAGCGAAATTCAGAAATAACCCGACTGTAATGCTTAGTCCCGATCCATACGATATTGCTGAAGTTATTATTTATCCCTCCATCAACCCGGCCCACCGGATTATTCAAAAAGCATCGGAAAACAGGAATATGAACAATCCGGAAAAGTCAGGGCCGTTTTCTTACATTTCATATGACAAGATGATTTTTGAGCTCGATCCTGATACGGCTCATTTTGACATGAAAGACGATTCATCCGGCCTGCACCGTTACAACCTTCCCGATACCATTCCTTATGGAATTGACGGTAAAGGCAGGATCGATCTGCAAAGATTTCTGGATAAACAATACCTGTTTATGATGGAATCAGTAAGCAGTCGAAAGTATTTTTCACCTGAGAAGAATAAGGAGGAGATTATTGCCTCAAAAGTATCGGGATTGTCACAGCCTTCATTTGTGGTTATGGCCAAGCAGTTTCAGTCGTTTTCATTTTATGATGACTTCATCACCATAGCAAACAGGCGGTTTCTGAATCCAATCGGTTCAGGCAGCATTGATAAATACTTTTTTCTGATCGAGGATACCATGTTTACCGACCTGAAAGATACTGTCTTCATCATTTCTTTCAGACCAAGGAAAGGTCGCAATTTCGAAGGCATGAAGGGCGTGCTTTATATCAACTCCAATGGTTATGCTGTTCAGAATGTTCTAGCAGAGGCATATGAAGAAAAAACCGATTTATTCAAGGCTTCGATACAGCAACAATACGATCTTGTCGACGGTATACGCTGGTTTCCGGTCATGTTAAGCACATCAATTATCTTTAATGCTTCCCGTATGGGGACCAGGGCGTTACCTGCAAACATTATCGGGAGCGGGAAATCATATATTGTAAATATAAACTTCAGTCCTGTGTACGATAAAAATGAGTTTTCCCAGGTGCAGCTCGAGGTCAGTCCCAATGCATACAAACAATCCGAACAGATGTGGGATTCATACCGTGTAGATTCATTAAATAGCAGGGAGATTGAGACTTACAGGGTTATTGACAGCATTGGCAGGGCTGAGCATCTCGACCGTACCATCGCTTCGTTTGAAACATTGCTCACAGGATATTTGCCTGGACGTTACTGGAGCTTTGACCTGAGGAGATTTGTTGACTATAACACTTATGAAGGTTTCAGATTTGGTGCCGGAGGCCGGACCACTGGCTATTTTTCAAAACGGTTCACCCTTGGCGGATATTTGGCTTACAGTCTGCGCGATAAAGCATTCAAATACGGTGGCAGCTTTTCACTGCACTTATGGTCAGCCCATGAACTATCACTTACCCTGCAATACAGAGACGACGTGCGTGAATCCGGCGGCATAAAATTTTCCGAACCCTGGAGTTTGGCAGGGTCCTCATTTATCAGGGATTACCTGGTTGAAGTTATGGATAAGACCAGGGAAACGGAGGTTTCTTTGTCTTTCCGGATTTTTAAATATTTAACCGCCCAGCCATATATTATGCACAGCGTTCTTACACCAACAAATGGCTACGGCTATAGTATCACAACCGACAATCCCCAGGTTCTGCTTACTCAGTTTTACCTGACGGAATCAGGAATAAAGATGAGGTATGCCTTCAAGGAAACCTTTATGAAAACACCAAGAGGCAACAAATTTTCCATGGGTACCCGGTATCCGGTGTTGTTATTCAACCTGTCAAGAGGGATGAATGGGCTGAACGGGAGTTTTACCTATTGGCGAAGTGAGCTGAAAGTAACTAAAGTATTTACTTCCAAATCGTTGGGAAATACAAATCTGGCCTTTGTTACCGGTTGGGTAACCGGTGAGGTACCCTACAGCAAATTATATGCAGGTATGGGCAGCTATAAGTCCTTTACACTTGAAGCAGAACAATCGTATGGTACCATGCGCCTCAATGAATTTCTTTCCGACAGATTCGTGGCACTTTTTATCAAGCAGGACTTCGGTAAGTTGCTGTTCAAGACTAAAGGGAAATTCAAACCCGAAATTGCCCTTGTTCAGAATATGGGCCTTGGAAAGCTTAAAAGTAATGCCCATCATGAAAACATTACCTTCAAAACCATGGAAAAAGGATATTTTGAAAGTGGTTTGCTGATCAACAATATTTTCCGGGTCCAGATTTTCCGCTATGGATTTGGTGTGTTCTATCGGTATGGCCCTTACTCTTTTCCTGAAACAATTGATAATTTTGCATTTAAGCTGACGCTGCAGTTCAATATGCAATAATGACTTATCCTTAATGATGTTTAAATCAGGCTTTGTAAATATCATTGGAAATCCCAATGTTGGTAAATCCACTCTCATGAATGTGATGGTGGGAGAGCGCCTGTCGATCATTACGTCTAAGGCACAGACTACCCGACACCGGATTCTGGGTATCGTGAACGGAGAAAATTTTCAGGTGATTTTCTCAGATACGCCCGGGATCGTAAAACCCGTTTACAAGCTGCACGAAAATATGATGAAGTTTGTAAGGGCAGCCATGACCGATGCCGATTTGATCCTGTATGTTACCGATGTAATGGAAAAAGTGAACAAAGACCATGGATTCCTTGAAAGGATCAGAAAAACATCAGTTCCTGCAATTGTTGCCATTAACAAAACCGACCTGTCTGATCCTGAAACGCGGGATTTATTGAGGAGGCAATGGAAAGAGATGGTCCCGGAAGCGGACGTCATGCTTATTTCGGCCCTCCGCAGAACCAACATTGATGAGCTTTTTCACGCCGTTCTGGACAGACTTCCTGAGGGGCCGGTTTATTATCCCGATGAGTCGTTGACTGACAAGCCTGAGCGTTTTTTTGTTTCGGAGATAATCAGGGAAAAGATTTTTCTGAACTATGAGCAAGAAATTCCTTATTCATGTGAGGTGACTATCGACTCGTTCAGGGAAGCCCCTGAAATAGTCAGGATAAATGCAATTATTCACGTAATGCGCGAGACCCAAAAGGGAATAGTTATTGGTCACCGTGGAGAGGCATTGAAAAGAACAGGTACTGAAGCCAGAATTGATATCGAGAAATTCCTGGGTAAGAAAGTCTATCTTGGACTTCAGGTAAAGGTGGCACAGGATTGGCGCAACCATGATAAAACCCTGAAACGGTTTGGATATTGACTAAATTTGTAAAAATTCACGGGCATGATCAGGCAAATGGTATTGAGGACAATTTGGTTGGAAGAAAAATCACTGTTATTGTTGTTGTTATATGAGTAATATTGCTGCCATCGTGGGACGTCCCAATGTGGGAAAATCTACCCTGTTCAATCGGCTGACTGAAGGCCGGGAAGCCATTGTACATGAGACAAGCGGTGTTACCCGCGACAGGCATTATGGAAAATCAATCTGGAATGGAGTGGAGTTTTCCGTTATTGATACCGGCGGATATGTGGAGGGTTCAAGGGATATTTTTGAGGAAGAAATCCGAAAACAAGTACTCCTTGCAATTGAGGAAGCCGATGTGCTGTTATTCCTAGTGGATGTAAAAGAGGGAATCACAGATATGGACAAGACAATTGCAGCATTATTGCGGAAGAACCGGAAAAAAACCCTGGTTGTTGTGAACAAGGTTGATCACACCATGCAACAATATGAAGCGGATGTTTTTTACCGCCTTGGATTAGGCGAGCTTTTTAAGATTTCTTCCATAAACGGCAGTGGTACAGGTGATTTATTGGACGAACTTGTGAATTCCTTTGCCGGCAGTCCTGAGCAGGAACTTCCCGATTTACCCCGGATTGCCGTTGTCGGCCGCCCCAATGTCGGGAAATCCACCCTCATTAATTCGTTACTGGGAGAAGAAAGGCATATAGTAACTCCCATTGCAGGAACCACACGTGATTCGATATTTACCAGGTACAATAAATTCAATCATGATTTCTTCCTGGTGGACACGGCCGGAATCAGAAAGAAGGCAAAAGTTACAGAAAACATTGAATTCTATTCCGTCATGCGGTCCATCAGAACCATAGAATATTCAGATGTTTGTCTCCTGATGATTGATGCGCTGCAAGGCCTGGAAGCACAGGATATGTCGATTCTCAATATCATCCATAAAAACAACAAGGGTCTGGTGATTCTGGTGAACAAATGGGATCTGCTGGAAAAATCCACCAATACCGCCAGAGATTATGAAAAGGCAATTCAAAGCAAAATTGCTCCCTTCCGGGATGTTCCGGTAATTTTTGTTTCAGCCATAAATAAAGTGCGTATCCATAAAGTCATTGAAAAAGCCATGGAAGTAAATGGCAACAGGCGAAGAAGAATTCCTACGGCTGTACTGAACGAGGTTATGCTTAAGGCAATAGAAGCGTATCAGCCTCCGGCAATCAAGGGTAAATACATTAAGATCAAATATGTAACACAGTTACCCACTTATGCTCCGGCCTTTGTTTTTTTCTGTAATTTTCCGCAGTACGTAAAAGATCCCTATAAACGTTACCTGGAGAATCAGATCAGGCAGAACTTTGATTTTAGAGGAGTGCCTGTTCAGATATTCATGCGAAAAAAATAGTTTTGGCTCATAATTTGTGATAATCAGTTCAAATCCGGCAATTCACAGCTATGAAAACAATCTGCAAACTCATTCCGACAGGCCTGGCTCTGGCCCTTATAATTACAACATGCGAACCATTCGAAAAAGTCAGCGAGGTGCCGGAAATCCATTTTAAAAGTTATGAATCTTACCTGTTAGATACCATTGGCATAACCGTTGATGCCGGCGAGCTTGTATTCTCTTTCCAGGACGGCAATGCCGATTTTGGTCTGGATACGGTATATAATCCTTTGGATACAATTAACTTTTTCATGGTCCCTTACGGGAAAACGGATGGAATATATGATTCCATTGATGCAGATCTTTATGGCAGGAAATATGCCATATACCGGAATGATCGATTGGACCGCACAGGTCAGAATAAAACTGTACGGGGTGAAATCAAATTACAGATATTTTATTTTATTCCTCCGCCCTATGATACTATCCGGTATGATTTTTATATCATTGACCGGGCCGGAAATCAGAGTAATGTGGAATCCACCACGGATATTGCGTTCTAAATGCCGGTGAAATGCCGGTATTCGGTGAGCAGCCTGTAATCGGTAATCGGTAATCGGTCACAAACTTACTGAATACCGAATACTGAATACCGAATACTTTAAACTACTTCCCCGAATAGTCAGTTCTTAATACTTTAAACTCGGTTCTGCGGTTTAGAAAGTGCGCCATCTCCTGCCGGTCTTCATCACTCAGACCATTGATGAAATTCTCTGAAAGGATGGTTCCTACAGGTAAGAAAGAATAGGCCGAATTGTCCTTCTTATCAACAGTTTTGGGTTGTGATTCACCATACCCTTTGGCCACCAGACGGTCGTGTACTATTTCTTTTTCAATAAGATAACTTACTACGGATTGTGCTCTTCGCCTTGACAGATCAAGGTTATAAGCATCCGATGCTCTTGAGTCGGTGTGTGATCCAAGTTCGATCACGATATTCGGATTATCATTAAGTGTTTCCACGAGCTTATCAAGGGATACCATTGACTCGGGCCTGAGGTCGGCTTTATCCAGGTCGAAGAAAATGTTTTCAACCTCAATGGGGATTTCAGTAGAGGCAAGGAATATTTCGGTTTTGAGTTCCGTGCTTTGTGAGATGCCTTTGGTGGATTCCCGTACTTTACCTTTCAGGAAACCTGGTTTTTCAGCAATGAAAACATAATCGGTACTTGGTTTGAGTGTAAACCTGAAGATTCCTTCTCGGCTTGTTTTGGTATCAAGGGTAATTCCGTCGCTGCCGATTGATTTGATGACCGCTTCGGGGATCACTTCATCGGTTTTTTCATTTCTGACTGTGCCAACGATGCTGAATTTTAAAGGAGGCAGTACAAAAGCGTAAATATCATCACCTGTTTTACCCTTCCGGGAAGAAGAAAGAAAACCGCTTTCACGTTCTTTTTCGAATACAATCCCAAAATCATCAGCAGATGAGTTAATGGGATATTTCATATTTTCCACCTGCCATTGCCCGTTTTCATTTTTAACGGCCCTGTACAGATCGAGTCCGCCCATGCCAATATGTCCATTGGATGAGAAATACACGGTACCATCTGCATGTATAAAAGGGAATACTTCATCACCGGGCGAGTTAACGGGTGAACCCAGGTTAACCGGACTTCCCCATTTGGCATCCGCGCTGGTGCGGGTAACCATCCAGATGTCTTTGCTGTTTTTGCCTTCAGACGATTTTATGCTTCCTGACATATCTGAAATAAAATATAATGTCAGCTCGTCAGGTGAAATGGCAGGATGGGCAATAACCACACTATCATCTGCCAGGCCAAGCGACTGAATATCAATCCACTTATCACCGTCCCTTCTGGCGGTATAAATTTCGCAACCCAGCGCTTTTCGTTTACTTATATTACACCGGGTAAAGTACATGGTGTTATGATCGGAGGTGAACTCCGGGGTTCCCTCTTCCGCTTCGGTATTAATGGGATCCGGCAGCGGAAGCGGGGTGCTCCATTTTCCTTTTTTGTCGAGCGTGGAAAAGAATATATCGGAGAACTGCTGGCCGGTACCACCATGTTCCGTATTTCCGGTAGTTTCATCACGTGAGGAAGTAAAGTATAATTCCTGGTAATCGGAACGGGCATAGGCAGGACCATAATCATTGTTTTTTGAGTTAATGAATTTCATTTCCTCAACCTGGTAACCTGTTGGCCGATCAATCCACTGAAGGGCAAAATCACAGGAAAGAATGCCATCAGATCCACGGGGATCGTCAGGCACCAGTTCCTTGTAATGCTGATACTGTGCCTTGGCTTCTTCATAGTTCTGGTTCATCCTGAGCGCATCAGCATAATACAAAACAGAAAGCGGATTTTCGTAATCCTTCGCAATAACCTTGCCATACCATAAAGCAGCCTGGGGTGGATTATCAGTTCTCCTGTAACATTCGGCTATATAAAAAGCCATGTGAAGTTTCTCCTTTTTATCCGTTGTCTTCTGGTAGGCTTCTTTAAACTGATCAATAGCTGTATAGTATTCTCCTGCATCGAACGTTGAATATGCTTTTGATGCTTTTTTGTTTTGGGCATCAGCATGATGAATACAGGAAAGGGCAAGGACAGCCATCAAAAGGTATTTCACAGGTTTCATTGTCTTTCTATTTGTTTTACAGTAGTAAACGGATGAAGATCAGTCTTCGTATACAAAAATAGTATATTAACAAATATAGTAAAAAGAAGATATGCACAGGGCAGTAAGCAACCGTTAAAGGCATGCAAATAAAAAGGCCGGCGGTATGCCGGCCTTAAGAAGATTATAAAACCATCTGTGAAGTGTCTTACCTGATGAACAATAACTCACGGTATTTGGGAAGCGGCCAGTATTCATCATCCACAATGAGCTCAAGCTTGTCAATATGATACCTGATATCATCAAGATAGCAGAATATCTTTGTTGAGTAAGCCAGTGCTTTTTCTCTTTCATCTTCGATCTTGTTGGCGACTTTACGCGCCTCGATCATCTCATGGGTCTTGGCCTTGATATAGCTTACATGCTGCGATATATTGCGGATAAGCTCAAGTCTGCCCGCTGCCAGTTCCCTGAATTCCTTGTCATCATAGAGTTCTTTCAGCCCTTTCACATTTCCAATGAGTTCAGTCTGGTAACGGATAGCCACCGGCACAATGTGGTTCATCACCAGGTCACCCAGCACGCGGGATTCGATCTGAACACGCTTGGTGTATATATCCCAACGCACATGGGCACGGGCTTCATTTTCACGTTCTGTCAATACATCAAGAGACGAAAGAAGTTTCTTTGATTTTGGCAACAGGTATGCATCCAATGCCTCAACGGGATTATTGATATTGGAAAGTCCGCGCTTTGCGGCTTCTTTCTTCCATTCCTCGCTGTAGTTATTGCCTTCAAAGCGGATAGGCTTTGAGTCGGTTATATACTGCCGCAGGACCTGAAAAATAGCTTCATCTTTCTTGACATCCTTGGCAATAAGTTTGTCCACATCATTTTTAAACTCATTTAGCTGTTCGGCAACGGCTGAGTTCAGAACGGTCATGGCAACTGCCGTGTTGGCAGATGAACCAACGGCTCTGAATTCAAATTTATTTCCTGTGAATGCAAAGGGAGATGTACGGTTTCTGTCGGTATTGTCGAGTAAAATCGGCGGGACCTTAATAATATTCAGTTTCAATTCGGTTTTCTCATCCGGCGTCATTTTTTCGTTTGAAACCTTTTTCTCAATTTTATTGAGCATGTCGGTAAGCTGTTTACCAATAAAAGCGGAAATAATAGCCGGAGGTGCTTCATTGGCGCCCAGACGGTGTGCATTACCCGGAGTGGCTATACTGGCCCTGAGCAGATCGGCATGTTTGTACACAGCCTTCAGTGTGTTGATGAGGAAGGTGAGGAACTGCAGATTACTTTTCGGATTCTTGCCGGGTGACAAAAGGTTAACACCGGTGTTGGTGGCCAATGACCAGTTACAATGCTTTCCGGAACCGTTAACATGATCGAAAGGCTTCTCATGGTGGAGTACTGCGAAATGATGATGACGGGCCACCCGTCTCATCAAATCCATGAGTAAGATATTATGGTCCACGGCGAGATTGCATTCTTCAAAAATCGGTGCACATTCAAACTGATTGGGCGCTACCTCATTATGCCTTGTTTTAACGGGGATGCCAAGTTTATAGGCCTCCGTTTCAAACTCATTCATAAAGGATGATACCCTTTCGGGGATGGAGCCAAAGTACTGATCTTCAAGTTGCTGATCTTTTGCTGAGGAATGGCCCATCAGGGTTCGACCAGTAAGGACAAGATCAGGACGGGCATTGTACAACGCTTCATCAATCAGGAAATATTCTTGCTCCCAGCCCAGGGTCGCTATAACCTTGGTAACATCCTTGTCAAAATACTGACAAACCTCAATGGCAGCTTTGTCAACAGCATGGAGGGCCTTTAACAGGGGGGTTTTGTTGTCCAGTGCTTCGCCGGTATAGGAAACAAATATAGTGGGAATACTGAGCGTTTTTCCCACAATAAATGCCGGTGATGATGGGTCCCATGCCGTATATCCGCGGGCTTCAAAAGTATTACGGATACCGCCGCTGGGGAAACTCGAAGCGTCAGGTTCCTGCTGGGCAAGCAATGAACCGGAGAATTTTTCAATTAAAGTACCGTCATCAGCGAAATCAACAAATGTATCATGCTTCTCAGCAGTACCTTCAGTTAACGGCTGGAACCAGTGGGTATAGTGTGTGGCTCCCATTTCAACTGCCCAAGCTTTCATGCCCGATGCAACATGATCAGCTATTTTACGGTCGATCCTGGTGCCCTGTTCAATGGCTTCCATAACATGATTATAGGCTTCTTTGGACAAGTACTTGGCCATTTTTTTCTTGTTGAATACATGAATCCCAAAGTAATCCGAGATAAGTTCCTTGGGTGTTTCATAAGGATTAGGTTGCCTGTTGTAGGCTTCCGAAAGTGCTGTAAAACGAATTGCTGCCATGCTGTGTTTTTTTAAATATTTTCAACAAAAATAATAAAATATTTTAAATATACCCCTAAAAAAATGAAATAAAATTAAAAAAAATATAAAAAAAGGAATTTATGTAAATAAAAAATAGGGTTTTTATAAAAATAATGTAATTTGCCGATTACATTTTAGATAAATAGTCCTTTTTTTAAACCTGTCCGGTAATCTGCATATTTATTTTAGCATTAACAATTAATTACCTAATTTCATAACCTGAAAACTTAAAATTTACGCGTATGAAAAAGAATATCCCCTTTCTCTTGTCCTTACTATGGTTATTTATATGTTCAGGTGATGGTTTTGCCCAGAAAGCCGAGCGAAAAATCCTGATTTTTGCCAAAACACAGGGTTTTTATCATTCCAGCATTCCCAAAGGAATGATTACCATCATGAATGTCTGTAAGCAGAATGGTATTTCCGTTGACACCACACGGGATGCTTCTTATTTTACGATTGAAAATCTAAAGCCCTATAAGGCAGTTGTTTTTCTTAACACTACCGGTGATGTATTTAATGCCGCTCAGCAGGCGGCTTTTGAGAAATATATTCAGGGTGGTGGCGGATTTGTTGGTATACATGCAGCCACCGATACCGAGTATGAATGGCCCTGGTATAATAAACTGGTGGGCGCTTATTTTCTTTCCCATCCGCCGGTTCAGCAGACTGCCGTTATCAACGTGGTGAACAAATCTCATCCCTCAACACAGGACCTGCCTGAAAAATGGATCAGGACTGATGAATGGTACAATTTCAAGTCCATTAATCCTGATGTCAAAGTATTGGCCTATCTCGATGAAACCAGTTACAAAGGGGGAGAAAACGGTGAGAAACATCCCTTCATCTGGTGCCATGAGTTTGACGGAGGCCGTGCTTTTTACACCGGAGCGGGTCACAGGGATGATAATTTTGATGAGGTACTGCTGCAAAAACACCTGTTGGGAGCCATAAAATGGGCCGGGAAATTGTAAAAAATCCCGTGCTGGCAGGATACTGTTTTTACAAAGAATCTCTGGTTATTTCAAGGTTACTGGCGGCATTTTCCAGATTGCTGAACCATTCTTCCCCGTAGTATTGTGACAGGGCATCTTTAACAAACCGGTATACCGGCATTTGCAAATCATCTCCAAGCCTGGTTGCCGGCTGGCAGATCTCCCAGCGGTCATAGTTCACGGCGTCGAACCGGCGGTATTTTTTGATCCTGACAGGATATAAATAACAGGAAACCGGCTTGCGGAAGCTGATGATCCCTTCCATGAATGCTTTCTCGATGGCACAACGGGCAATGCCATCCTCAAAAACCGTGTAGGCACATTCTCTGCCATTGTTTAGCGGAGTTACCGTATCCCCTTCGATATCTGTCACAGAAGTTCCCTGTTCTTCAATGGTGAGGACCGATTCGGGCAGCAGGAAAAGCCGGAGGGCAGGGTAGATTTCATCCAGCTTCTCAGCCTCATGAGGTTCCAGCGGAGCACCTGAATCGCCTGTCACACAGCAGGCACCCTTGCATACCGGTAAATTACAGATGAAATTAGAGCTGATCAGATCGAGACCGACCAGGGTTTTGCCAATTTCGAGCATGGAATTGAACTTTCAGGCGAAAGTAATGATTAAAGCTGAAAAACAACAGGAGTTGGTTACAGCAATTTAATGATACAACATTTACACCTCAATCCCGCTTCGCCATACTGAAAATTTTATATATTTGCGCCACTGTAAAAAAAGCAGATTCATAAACTAATACAAATATAGACATGCGTAACAAAGGGGCCATTTGGACACTGGCTGTCGCACTGGTGCTGGTTTGTCTCTATCAGCTTTCTTTCACCATAGTAACCTATAAGGTAAAGAAGGACGCCAGGAACTATGCATTGAGTGCAAATAACGTAGTTGATCTCAAAAAAGCCGATTACTACCTTGATTCCGTTGCCAGTGAACCGGTATACAATTTCTTGTGGCTTAAAAAATATACCTATCGGGAATGTCAGGAAAGAGAAATCAATCTTGGTCTCGATTTGCAGGGAGGTATGAATGTTATTCTTGAAGTATCTGTTGTGGATGTAATCCGCTCCCTGGCCAATCCAAATGCACAAAAAGACTCAACGTTTAATCAGGCCATTAAGCTGGCAAAACAAATGCAGGTTGGCTCCAACGAGAATTTCGTTACTTTGTTCGGACAGGCCTTTGAAAGACTGGATCCGAATAAGAAGTTATCCAGTATTTTCACTTCTGAGGAACTGCGTGGCCGGGTTGAATTTCAGACTGAAAATTCCGATGTGCTGAAAATTATTCGTGAGGAAGCTGATAACGCCATTGCGAACTCATTCAATATCATTAACACGCGTATTAACCATTTTGGTGTAACCTCTCCCAATGTCCAGCGGTTGCAGAGCGGCGACCGGATACTGGTCGAACTGCCGGGTGTTCAGGGAAAGGACCGTGTCAGAAAACTCCTGCAGGGTGCTGCCCGGCTTGAATTCTGGGAAACTTACAATAATTCCGACACTGAGATTCGTGACGGATTGCTTGCCCTGAACGACCTTGTTAAGGAGATCAATAAGACCCAGAAACAGGCGGTTTCAACTGCTCAGGAAACAACATCGCCGGAATCAGCTGAAAAAGATGCTTCGGCAACGGCTCAGCTTGATCAGGATAAGGAAGCCCCTGCCTTGCTGCAGCAATTGACCCAGGACACAGCAGGAGGTATACGGGATACTGCAGCCTCCTCAACAGATGCCTTTTTGCAGGATAACCCATTGTTCAGCGTACTTATTCCTTATGTTAATCAGAATGGCGAGCTCATTCCCGGCTCGGTATTCGGACAGGTGCATTACAAGGATACCTCCAGGGTTAACCAATACCTGAGATTAGCCTTGGAACGCAACCTCTTCCCGCGTAATTTCAAATACTTCTGGTCGGCTTTACCCATTCAAAATCCAAATTCAAAAAAGCCAACAGATTACTATGAGATACATGCCATTAAAATAACGAGCCGCGATGGAAAGGCCGCCCTGACTGGCGACGTAATCACACGTGCACAGAATCAGTATGACCAGAACAGCGGTAATGCATATGTATCAATGGATATGAATGCTGCTGGAACACAGGTATGGGCGCGCCTTACCCGTGAGAATGTTGGTAAGATCATTGCCGTGGTTATGGATAATTATGTGTATTCTTATCCCCGTGTCAATGAAGAGATTCCAACCGGCAGTTCCCAGATTACCGGTGCATTCGATGCACAGGATGCAGAAGATTTGGCTAATCTTCTGAAATCAGGCACAATGCCCGCACCCTGCAAGATTATCCAGGAAGAAATCATTGGACCTTCACTCGGTAAGGAATCAATCAAATCAGGGATGAACTCCCTGTTGATTTCCTTTATCCTGATCTTCTCCTTCATGATCTTCTATTATACAAGAAAAGCCGGATTGATTGCTGATATCGCCCTTTTCCTGAACATGTTCTTCCTGATCGGGGTACTGGCTTCCATGGGTTTGGCACTTACCCTGCCGGGCATTGCCGGTATAGTTCTTACCATCGGGATGTCGGTTGATGCCAACGTGCTGATATATGAACGTATCAGGGAGGAACTTTTGGCCGGGAAGGGCATAAAAATGGCTATAAACGACGGATATAAGAATGCCCTGTCAGCCATTATCGATGGTAACCTCACCACCCTGATCACCGGTTTCATCCTCTTTTTCCTGGGAACAGGCCCGGTAAAGGGCTTTGCCACCACGCTGGTTATTGGTATTCTGACTTCTTTATTTGCTACAATTTTCATCAGCCGCCTTGTGTTTGAATTCATGCTCGACCGCCAGGCAGTTCTTACCTTCAGTACCCGATTGTCAGAAGGCGCCTTCAAAAAAATTAACCTGGATTATATCAGAAACAGAAAGAAGTTTTACCTGTTATCCGGCGCGATTATTCTGATTGGTTTGGTTTCCCTCATTGTCAGGGGACTTGATCAGGGTGTTGATTTTACCGGAGGACGAAACTACATTATACAGTTTGAAAAACCGGTCAGCAACGTGGAAATAGCCGGATTACTGGAAAATGAATTGGACAAGCGTCCTACCGTTATCACTTACGGATCGGAAGATAAGGTAAGGATTACCACCAAATTTGGCATCGATTCTGAAGATTCTGAAATTGATAACCAGATTGAAAGATTGATTTATGATGGTGTCAAACCTGTCATTGGTGAAAATGTCACTTATGAACAGTTCAAAGCCGATTATGTGCAGGGTTTACAGCGTGTAGGTCCCACCATTGCCGCCGATATCAAAAGGAAATCATTCATTGCCCTTTTCATCGCCTTGTTCTTTATGTTCCTGTACATTGGGTTCAGGTTCAGAAACTGGAGCTTTGGTATGGGAGCCCTGGCCTCCCTTGCACATGATGCTTTTCTGGTTATTGCCTTATTCTCATTGCTGTACGGTATTATGCCATTTTCACTTGAAGCCGACCAGACATTTATAGCAGCCATCCTCACCATCATCGGATACTCGGTGAACGATACGGTGGTTATCTTCGACCGGATCCGGGAATACCGGGCGTTGCATCCCAAGATGGATTACGCGGATCTCATGAACCGTGCCATAAATGATACCTTCAGCCGTACGATCATTACCTCACTTACCGTATTGATCACGGTAGCTATAATATTTTTCTATACGGGTGAGAGTGTCCGGGGTTTTGCATTTGCCTTGCTGATTGGCCTATTCTCCGGCGTGTATTCAACCATCTTTATTGCTACCGCGCTGGTGTATGACATCCGCAGCAAAAAAGAGAGAAAAGGGATTACCTAGTAATCAAGATAAACTAAAAATTCCCGGATCAATGATCCGGGTTTTTTTTGGGCATCTTTTACTATATTTGTATCCTTAAACTTAAACTATGCAGCATATTTTTGTTTTTCTGAGCGGCGGGGAAATACTGATTGTTTTTTTAGTGTTTCTGCTTCTTTTTGGATCAAGTAAAATACCGGAGCTGGCCAAGGGAATAGGGAAAGGTTTACGGGAATTTAAGAAGGCCACCGATGACATTAAAAAGGAGATCAATAACAGCGCAGGTGATATTACAAAGGACCTCAATGAGAGTGCCAGGGGAATCAGACAGAATATTTCTGAAATTGCTTCGGACATTACCAAGGATATCAACACGCAAACAAGTGATATCAGTCAAAACATTAATGATACTGCCCTTAGCAGCAGCCAGGACCTTACTGACAACAGCCGGAATGATGCATCAGAAAAAGATCGTAAATCCGGCGATGATACCTCAACACTGCAGGAAATCACAGATAACATCATTTCCTGATGACGGCAGCCCTGTTCTTAGGACATCATTAATCTGCATCCACGAATCCAGCTTATGCCAATCATCGAGGCAATACATATCAGCAAGTTCTTTGGAGCCTTGCAGGTTTTAAAAGGTATCAGTGTAAGCATTCAACCGGGTGAAATTGTTACCATTGTCGGAGCCAGCGGGGCCGGTAAAACAACATTCCTCCAAATCGCCGGTACATTGCTGAAACCATCACAGGGAACAGTAAAGATCAATGGAGCGGATATAGGCCAGCTTAAAGACAAAGAACTGGCCAGGTTCAGAAACAAGCATATCGGATTTGTTTTTCAGTTTCACCATCTGCTACCCGAATTCACAGCCCTGGAAAATGTATGTATCCCTGCTTTCATTGCAGGGATCTCACGTAGTGAAGCCATGCGCAAGGCCAAAGAAATCCTTGAATTTCTCACCCTGGGCAATCGCTTACACCACAAACCCGCAGAGCTGTCTGGCGGCGAACAACAACGGGTTGCCGTGGCCCGTGCTTTAATCAATAATCCCGATGTTATACTGGCCGACGAGCCATCAGGCAATCTCGATTCTCATAACAAGAAAGAGTTGCACGAACTGTTCTTCACGCTGCGTAACCGGTTTAACCAGACTTTCGTTATTGTCACCCACGACAATGAACTGGCCAGGATGAGTGACCGGACTATTACCATGCATGACGGACTGCTTGTTTAGTGAGGAGTGATGAGTAACAAGTGGGTTTGGGGAACGGGTGTAGGGGCAGGGCTCGTCCCTGCCATGATACCAACCGCAGATGTATTTCACCATGGAAAATATCAGAGACCTTCTTGAAGCCAAATACCATCATTATAACCGGCCTGAATTTATTGCATCTGATCCGATACAGATACCGCATTTATTTACCCTTCGCGAGGATATTGAGATTGCAGGATTTCTGACAGCCACACTGGCCTGGGGGCAGAGGAAAACCATCATCAATAAGGCAGCGGAATTAATGGGCCTGCTGAATAATAAGCCCTTCAGCTTCGTTACAAAAGCCCCTGAAACAGAGTTTTCAAGATTCGAAAGATTCTGCCACAGAACATTTAACACAACCGATACCTTGTATTTTCTGCATGCCTTGAAGTTTATCTATACCAGATGCGGAGGGCTCATGCAGATATTCGAAGAAGGATTCAGGAAAGATCACCATGCAGGTAAAGCAATCGCTCATTTCAGAGATGTCTTTCTTAAACCGGAGCATCCGGCAAGGACCAGGAAGCATTTGCCTGATGTTAACCTGGGTTCCCCGGCCAAGCGGTTGAATATGTTTTTGCGGTGGATGGTCAGGAACGATAACCGTGGTGTGGATTTTGGACTGTGGAAAAATATTGATCCGGCCTGGCTCTGCATCCCCCTCGATCTGCATACCGGCAACACCGCGCGTAATATGGGATTGCTCACCCGAAAACAAAATGACTGGCAGGCAGTTTGTGAGTTAACGGAACATTTGCGAACCTTTGATCCAAGCGATCCGGTAAAATACGATTTTGCCTTATTTGGTTTGAGCGCTACCCCGACGGGGTATAACCCACAAAACTATGTCGGCTAACTACTTTTCGTTTAAACAGTTTACAGTATTTCATGATAAATGTGCCATGAAGGTGGGCACCGACGGGGTATTGCTGGGAGCATGGGTGGATGTAACGGATGCTGGAAGTGTGCTGGATGTCGGAACCGGAACAGGACTCATTGCCATGATGGTGGCACAGCGATCTGCTGACATCATTATTGATGCGGTTGAGATAGACGAGAAAGCCTACCGACAGGCTATGGAGAATGTTTCAGCATGTCCATGGAACAGGAGGATAAGAGTTTTTCATGATACCTTACAGCACTTTGCTGAAAACAATACTTCCCGATATGATGTTGTGGTTTCCAATCCCCCCTTTTTCCGGAATGCACTCCGACCGCCTGTCGTTTCAAGATCCGTTGCAAGACATGATACAAGTCTAAATTATGAGAGCCTGCTGGTTCATGCTGCCAGGATACTAACCAATGAAGGCAGACTTGCAGTAATTGTTCCGGACAGTGAACTTGTCAGGCTCACTGAACAGGCTTATCTGCAAGGATTATATGTCTCCAGACTTTTAAGAATCAAACCATTGCCTGACAGGGCTGTGTCCCGTGGTATGCTTGAGCTTTCCAAAGAAAGAAACATTCAGTGTCAAGAAGGTACTTTAACGATCCGGAAAGATCAGAGCACGTATACCGACGAGTATAAAGCACTGACACGCGATTTCTATTTATAATCACCCATTCACCCCATCTCCCTTTCTCCCGTTCACCCCTTCCTTACTTTTCAATGGGCTTCAGCACAAATGAAAAGCGATAGCTTTTGCCATTCAGCAGATACTCCGGGTGTACCCTTGGATTCCAGCTGTCATCACCTCCTAATCCCATTTGTTGCCAGTCGAGATGCACATAGGTCAATTCACCCCTCCTGAGTTTATGGGTAGTTTTGGATTCATTTAAAGATGCCTGTAAATAATCCTGAACATTCACATTTAACAGACCTTCTGCAATAACCATTAATCCGTCTCCTTCCGCAGAGGTAAGCTTCATCCACCTGACATCTGTTTTATTGCCATTTTCCTGTGGCATGACATAAGGGTAGTGCTGCTCACTTACCTTGCCGTTATAAAGGCCTACCCTGGCTCCTTCTTTGCGGTCCCAATACGTTTCATGCGGACCTTTCCCAAACCACATAAGATTATTATAAGCCGCAGGCATGGCAAATTCGATTCCTATCCTGGCCAAAGGGGGTAGTGATCCTAAGATTGTATAGGAATTCTCAACCCTGATCTCGCCGTCGCCGGAAACCATGTAAGTGACGATGTAATCAATGCTTCCTGTTTTAAGCGGTAGTTTATAAACCCGCACGACCTGGATCGTCTGTCCATCTGAATCATCAACAAACATATTCTCCGGGATAACTGAGATTGAATCCAAACCCGCTGATCTCCAGCGTGAGGCATAACCTGCAAGGCCACCACCTTCATCGTTATCCGTGGGAACACGCCAGAGACAAGGTGTAATACTTTTGGAAAGGATTTCACGGCCTTTTAATTTATAAGAACGCAACAGACCAGATTCCTTGTCGAATTGAATAGTGAAACCATCACCATTTATCACCACACCATCCGTTTGCTGCATGGTGAGTTTCTTAACCGGATTTCGGAAGCCAATGGAAGGTCCGGTGCCAAGTTTAAATTGCTCCCAGGCAACCTCATATCCCCTGACAGCCCAGGGAGTCGAATTCCTGAGTACAAAGCTTAAATTGAGAAAATACTCTGCATTGGACTTCAATTCGGGTTTTACATAAGGAACTGTTAAAATTGCAGATTCCTGGGGAGCAACATCCAGTTCGTTGATGGTTCCGGTTTGCAGCACTTCACCGTTTTCGGTAACTGACCACTTGAGTTGAAGATTACTCAAATCAGCGAAGAAGTTACCATTGAATATTTCAATTCTGCCCCCAGTAATATCTGATGTTTTTACCTGTATAGGCTGCATGATCTTTTTGGCTTCCATTATCTCCGGCTGGGGTAGGCGATCGGGATTAACAAGGCCATCGTTCGCATTGGCTCCGTCGATATGGTTCACAATGTTCCAGTATTCCTCCCCGTTTGCATCCTTTGACCACAGGCCCTGATCCACCCAGTCCCACGTAAATCCTCCCTGTAGTCGCGGATACTTGTAGAAGGCATCCCAGTATTTTTTAAAATTGCCCAGGCTATTGCCCATGGAATGGGAATATTCGCAAACAATCACCGGTCGGGTGGGATCCTCGTTCATAAGACGGATGATATCAGCAATATCCGGATACATCATGGAGATTATATCATATCGCGATAACACATTGGCATAAGCAGGAATTTTGCTTTCATAATGAATGGGACGGGTAGGGTCAATTTTCTTCATGGCGGCATACATGGCATCAAAGTTCTGGCCCCATCCTGTTTCATTGCCCATTGACCACCACACTATTGAAGGATGGTTTTTATCTCTTTCCACCATGGCAATTCCCCGGTTTATCCAGGCTGCCTGCCAGCTTGTATCCTCCGAAAGGTAAACGCCTTTGTTTGCCCAAAGCTCATGGCTTTCAACATTGGCCTCGTCCATCACATACAAGCCATACTCGTCACAGAATTCATACCACAGGAGATTGTTGGGATAATGACAGGTGCGAACGGCGTTGAAGTTATGCTGCTTCATCAGCAGGATATCCCTGATCATGCTTTCACGGGTCAGGGCTCTGCCATGGTACATATCAAATTCATGCCGATTGGTGCCTTTTACCTCTATGGCCTTTCCGTTCACCAGGAACTGTCCGTTCCGGATTTCCACCTCCCTGAAACCAATCTTTTTCGAGATCGCTTCGGTAGTTTTACCGATGGAATCCGTCAATTCCATGGCCAGGAAGTAAAGTTCCGGCATTTCAGCTGTCCATTTTGCCGGATTGATCACCTTTTCAGAAAATGTAAGTGAAATTTCGCCACCGGCCGGTATTACTCCGGCAGTGATTTCCTTAATGAAAACAGGTGTGCCATGCAGAGAGGTTAATGTAATTCTCGATTTATAACCGGTGACCGGCAATTTGCTGTAATTCTTCACTTTTAGGGTCAGATTCAGCGATGCATCTTTGTAGCTGGCATCCAGGTCAGTTACCACATAATAATCACGCAAATGAACATCGGGGGTGGCATACAAAAAAACATCGCGATAAATTCCGCTCAGCCGCCAGAAATCCTGATCTTCCAAATAGCTGCCATCAGACCAGTTCAGTACTTCAGCCGCCAATACATTGACTCCAGGTTGGATACAGGAGGTTATATTGTATTCGGCCGGTGTCATGCCATCCTCACTGTAACCAACCTTTTTGCCGTTTAACCATACGTAACAGGCCGACTGGACTCCTGCAAAATGCAGAAAAATCTGTTTGTTTTTAAACATTTCAGGAATTGTAAAACTGGTGCGGTATAGTCCTGTAGGATTGTAATCCTTTGGAACGAAAGGCGGACTGGCAGGGAAGGGATGAATGATATTGGTAAAGACCGGAGGATCGTAATTACCCTGTAACTGCCAGTTTCCCGGAACTTCAATGCGGTCCCAGCCGGCAGTATTAAAATCCCTGATGAAGAAATCAACCGGCTCTTCCGAAGGATTTTTCTTCCATTTGAAATCCCAAAGGCCATTCAGTGACATGTAATAGGGAGATGCTGCCGTTTGGGAGCGGGAGGCATCGAAAACGCTGACAAAAGGAACCATCAGCGTATGAGCCGGTTCATTGTTGATCCGGTAAACTGCAGGATTTTCCCATTCATTTACCTGAGCGATCAAATTTGTCGTTATCAGCAGACTGCAAATGCAGCAAACGGAACAAAAGATTTTTTTCATGTACGGAAGGTTTCCCAAAAATAAGAATTTTCCGGAATTGATTTCAGTTCTTTATTCTTCGATCTTTAAACTTTAATCTACTTTCCTGAATCTCCAAGCAGTCGCCGTATTGGTATCAGCATCAGAACCCAGGCCAGCTGCGATACAATGAAGAAAATATTCATTTCTCCCGGGAAAAACAATGCTGTGAGGGTAACGCCCAACCCTATGTTGTTGGCTCCGGAGCTGATCGAAAAGGTTTTACGTACTTCCATAGATTGTTTGGGAAACAGATAAAAACCAGTCAGATACATCATACTGAATAATACAAGGGCCTCAACCGCGAACAAGCCAACCAGTCCGGGATTTCCCAGAATCGCCGTCTTGTTCCTGGCCGTAACAACAATGAATATGGTGCCAAGTCCAATCAAGGTAAACAAGGGATTGTACCGAACCGCGGTTTCTTTCACAATCTTTACTTTTCTTAAAGGGAGATGTACAAAAAAGGGAATGACAATGGTATAAACCAGCGTTAATAACATTCTGCCTTCTGAAACCCTTATGGAGGGATCCAGTAACAAGGTCATCAGCAATGGAATGGTCAGCACTGCAAGGAAACTGCTGTATACCAATATCTTTAGCGATAAGTCAGGCTTTCCTCCAAAAATCGTTGCAAAGGAAGGGGAAGATACTGCTGCAGGCAACAGGAAGGAAAGCAGCAATACAGGAGCATAAAAGCTACTGATCCATTTGAAGATAAAGAAAACGACCATCGGAACCATCACGTATCTTATGAACCAGAATTTAACAGAAATAGTAAAATCAGTTAGCATGAATCCGATGGAAAAATTAATCTGGAAGTAAGAGCAAAAAATGATGAAGGCAAGAGACAGGATGACAATGAGCGAAGTCATGTCACCCACCGTGGGAACAAGCATACCGATCAGGCAGGAGAATAAAAGGATAACACCAAAGAAGCGGCTAATCGTACGCATGTTTACAACGCTATCGAATAATCACCACCCTGCAGTGTGTAACCGTATATCTGGTTTCGAGAGCGCAGATATAGATACCCGGCCCCAGCAGTGATCCGTCTGAGCCATATCCATCCCATATCATTTCTTTCATTCCGGGCCCTGCTTCACCTTCAAACAGGGTATTGACCAGATGTCCGTGCATATCAAATACTGACAGTCTGATCCGTTCCTTCGTGGGAACCTCATACCGGATGTTGGTGTAAACTGAAAAAGGATTCGGGAAGCATTCAAGGGCATTATCAGGTCGTTCAAGATTTGCATCTTCGATTCCGGCGATTAAGGAATTGGCCATTCCGGGTGTGCCATGGGGCGAAGCAGATGCCATCCAGTTAACGGCCATGGAATTATCATAATCAGGGTTTATCAGTTCCAGGCTCGTTCCGTTGTTGTTTGGTTCCGAAGGCCACGGATATATAACGCCATAACAAACCGAATCCGCCAGCACACTGTCAGCTGTCAGCAGTTTTATACAGTCGCCCGTACTTCCCAGTCCGAAGGAGAAATCCCCAACGGGTGCGGGATTATCCGGATAGGCCACCCTGTATTTGGATGCGTTTCTGCAAAGCACCAGATAATCCTTCGGATAAAGGAGCGTGCCTGCTGGTATTGAGAAACTGTGGATTGTGTCTTCATCCCGCAGGATCCAGCCCGATAGATCAGCGGTTGTAACGCCATGATTATACAATTCAATCCAGTCGTCCGCATCAAAACCGGGAGGGTCATTATAATATATTTCATTGATAATAACCTCATTGAGTCCGGATCCGTCCTCCTCAAATACTGCCTTGATAGTGGTATATCCGGTTAGTGTTACAGTTGTTGATAATGAAAGAGGTTCGGCAACAGGACCTTCCCACCTGACAAACCGATAACCCGGATTCGGCCGTGCGGTTATCCGGACAGGTACATTTTTGAAATAAACGCCAACCCAGGGAAAACTAGTAAGAAGCAGTGTATTCAGCTGGATATTGCCTCCTTGCGGAGAGGGCGTGATTAAATTCAGGTTAGCCATGCCGATATTTGAAAACTGCTGACTGATGAAATTACGCATGAGAGGCACCCTGTAACTGGCGAATTCACGCAAGGTTTGCACATTCGCCTTCCAGGTTTCAATATCCTCTCCCCACTGGTTCCATCGGTCAAGATGATAAGGTATTTCATCCTCAATAACCTTGCTCATCTGATTTATTCGTTGAAGAACAGTTTGATAACTAAATGAAGTATTTAGCCTATCGGCGAAGCGGTTGATAAACTCGTTTTTAAATTCCTGGCTTTCCAGCAACCGGCGAAACAACAAAGTTGACCATGGCGGATTGGGCCAATCGGGTCCGTTGGTGGCCAGTGCGAAAGCCAGGGTGTTGTGTGTATAGTTGAAAACAACGTTTTCTGAGACGCTAAATCCAAAATCAGTGTCAAAAACAATCCATCTCCATCTGCCTTCCGGTGTTCGTGGCCTCCAGTACTTGATGTTGTTACCCGGCCAGTCGGTATTGTTAAAAAAGATATGAGCAATCTGGAATTCCATGAAATTCTCAACATTCATCATGGTCTTGACCATGTCGTAATTGGTCTTTTGGGACGGACTATTACCTGTTAAAAAGTTCAGCATATTGTTGTAATGCTCGGCATCACCGCTGATCGGATAACCCCAGAGTTCAAGCAGATCGGTCTGGTAAGGATCCACACCGTGATGCGTGGCCAGAAAATGCACGTTTATTTTTTCCCGGATATTCAGCAATCCCCAATATTCCCCGTTCAGATAGATAGAAGCCGGCCTGTAAGCCATCCGGTCGAGATTTGAGTAGTCAAGCAGACTGCACATAAACGCATCACGGAACATGGTGTTATTCCAGTCGTTCCCGGAATTCCGCAAAATGAAATTATTGTACTCAGTATAAGGCAAATCAGGGAATAATTGATACCGGAAAACACTGGTGCCATAAAAGCCACGGGAGTGAAAAGAAAGCGATTTCTGCGGATTTGCCCGGCTCCAGTTCCCGAATATCTTAACTCCTGCATCAGCTTCCATTCCCAGGGAGCCATCGGTTTCAAACAGTTCAATATGAACCGGGCGTTCCCATTCCTCCCAGAAATTCGCGCCCAAATTGGGGACTTCCGGGCTAGCATGGGGTCCTAAAACATAAATACCGGTATCCCAGTCAAAGAAATTCGGCGGATCAGTAGATAAAGAAATGGTTGTAATGGTAGGTTTATAAAGCCTGAACAGGTAACTCCGTGTTACCGGTTTCCTGGTCATGCGTCCCGGACCTGAAATTATGGCACGGATGACCCTGCTGGTGTTAAGTTGAATCGGGCCTGTATATTGGTTACTGCCTGGTTTTGGCACAGATCCGTCGGTTGTGTACCAGATGGTATCACCAGGTTCAGCACCAAGTATTTCGAGATCAATAAGCCCGTCCTGAAAGCCGCCTGGATGGGAAAAAACCGGATCTGTATAGGTAAGGACCGGGTAGGCCTTACTGAGATTAGCAGCTCCGGGCGTTGGCTTGTCGAAGAACCACCTCGAATGCACACCATCTGGCTTAAGGCCCAGGGAAACATCCGGGGGTAAGGCACCGATATGTAAGCTATCCATCAATTCACCGAAAGGATCAGTAAGCAATGCTGTATCGCCTGCAGAACTTAATTTAAAATTCAGATGCAGGTATGAGTTTCCGAAAGTAAGATATGAAGGAGTACCCCTGGAAGGTTCAGGTTCTTTTGAACGGCCCAGCGTAAGAAATGGCGTGCAGCTAAGGTCAGTTGAGCTGGCATCCGCGTTATGCACCTCGATGGCAAACAGGTTGTTACCCTCCACCAGATACTGAACTGCTGAATCACAACGAAAGGCATCAGGCAATCCGCCCTGGTACATTGCGGCTTCGTGATTGGAGTTTGCAGCAGGCATATTCCAGGAAGGGGGAATACCGGGAGTCCCGATCTGTGCGCGGGCAATTTCATGACCATTGAGGTAGGCAACAAAGGCGTCATCAAAATCCACATGAAGCATCATTTGTTTTACCGACGCCAGGTCCTTAACCACAAAACTCCTCCTGATCAGTACGGAAATCGTGCCATTCGGAACAACTGTGGTATCATCTCCGTCACCATATCCGAAGCCGGAACGACCGAGGGCCCAGGTTACATCCGGGAAACCGGGATTTCGCCAGGCACCCGGATCTGCCGAGGGAACCAGATAACGAAAAGTATCATTGGCTGTAATAACCGTTTCCCAAAACAGCGGCGGTGTTCTCCTGTCTTTCCCTGAAGCGGCGAGGATCAGAAACTTTCCTGGTTCAAGAACCATATCGGGGAAGATCCATTTGTAGGGTGCGCTCAGTTCATCGCTTATACCATAACCGGCAAGGTTAACCGTATCTGGTCCGCTGTTGTATAATTCAATCCAGTCGGGCGTATCCTGGTCCTCATCATAAAAGCTTTTCTGGTTGGAACTCATCACCTCGTTGATCCGGAGTCCCTGGGTGTAACCCGGCTGGCCCAACCAGGTCAGCACCAGTATAACGACAGGTAAAAATAATCTATGGTCTTTCATTCCTCAATAAGCCCATGATAAGCTGGAAAAACTATCAACTATTCATACCCTAAAAATAGAAAAAGGTTGCAATTTGTTGACAATTGCAGGTCCCGATTTGCTGGGTGAATTGAATAAAAAAGCGCTCAAAAAGAGCGCCTCGGTACCCGGAGCGGGACTTGAATCTACCTGGCTAACGCCAGTTAGACAGGCCCGCACAGCCAGTTTCTCTTTATCCATCTTTTACCTGCAGCACTTTTCAGATATTTCTCCCTCATTCTGGCATCTGATCTTGATGGAAATGACTCGATGAATATAACTTCAAATGGACAGTATGGACGAGTTGTTTTTTCGTAACCTGAATTATGTTGATTTATCCTCCTGTCCGGATTATCTGTTAACCCAACATAAATGTATTTCCTGGCGATACTACTAATAACGTATATATAATACAAATTTTATATTATTTGTACCCGGAGCGGGACTTGAACCCGCACAGCCATTACTGGCCACAGGATTTTAAGTCCTGCGTGTCTACCAATTCCACCATCCGGGCTACTAGGGTGTGAGTGTGGGTGTGCGTGTAAGTGTGATGGGCAAGGGTGAGAGCATGAGAACCTGAGAAAAAAAAAGGGCAGAGAAATATATCGGCCCTTGACTCGAGCGGAAAACGAGACTCGAACTCGCGACCCCGACCTTGGCAAGGTCGTGCTCTACCAACTGAGCTATTTCCGCAATAATTCTTTATCCAAGAACTATATCCACTTTGTGTTTGGCACCTCAAATGGTGGTGCAAAATTAACCTAGTTTTTTATTTATGCAAATAAAATACTTTTGATTTTGGTATGATATGACACGATAAAGCATGTCTGTAATATTAAGGTGGTTAAAGTATCGCGGCAAACCATAAAAGTCAATATTTCATTGGATTCAAACTTCCGGCAGCGCGTGTGGAAATTTGTTCTCATCTATTTTAGTTTTAACCTTTCTTCTTTTACGTAAGCTGAAATGTTGTGTACGGTATCGATCCAGATACCATTGGCCGGATCTGACGCATACCGGCAAATTTCTTCAATGGTGGGAAGCAGAGAAGTTTGCGATCCTTCATTATTCATCTCGTGACCGGCAAGAATCAGCCATTTACCAGTGTTTTTTGCTGATTCTATTAAGTCTTTTATCTGCTCAAAGGATTTGCCATCCAGTTCCATCCCCGTGAGCTGCGACATGTCGCAAAAAGCGGGATCATTCGGGCCCTCATTGAGCCAGCCGCGACCTGTTTCAAACATTGCTGAAATTAAAGGGATATAGCTTTTAGTCATTTTTCCTCTTCCAACAAATGTCTGTCCGCAAGGAAAAGCAAAAGAGACCGGCTGAAGGCCGAGTATTTTATTAATAAATTTGTTGGCCGAATCCAGCTCCCTGTTCATAATCTCAAGTGTATAGTCTTCCAATGCGTTATCTCTCGACCAGTCGAAATTGCCGGTACAGGGATGAAGTACGGAATGATTGCCAATTTCATGACCCTTACTCACTGCATTTTCCCATTCGTTCACCCGTAGTAACAAATTGTCCGGAGATATGTAAAAAGTAGCTTTTACATCAAATTTGTCAAGCATTGGAATGCCTTTGTCAACCTGTGATAGCCGGGCATCGTCAAAAGTGAGGCTTAGTGCCATTTTCTTCCCCACAGGCCATTGAAATACAGATTTACGCTGTACGGTATCGGACTTATAGTACTGTGCCTGGCAAATACCGGCGATCAAACTGAAAATTGCTGCAATTAAGTACGTGGAAATAAGATTATGTATTTTCATCTCATGAACTTTATTAATCAGGATGACATTTCTTCAATCAAAGATAAATCATCATTTGAGAAAATTACTTCTTTGGAAAATTCAGGAATCTTAAATGCCGGGCATAAGTCAATAAATAAGAATTTCAGCATTTTACTTGACTTCCTGCTTTTAATATTGTAAATTTTAAAGCTGGTTGAAATAGTTATGAATTCTACCGTATCATTAATGCTGAAACCTTTAAACCGGCATTCATACATGAGAAATGTTATCTTAAACTGTTTACTCCTCTTAACCAACATAGCCTTATTCGGCCAGACCCCGCCGATCAAATTTGATGAAATTACCTATAAGGAGGGATTAAACTCATTAGATAAATATCCTGGGATAACCGTATTTCAGGACCATAAAGGATTTATATGGATGAGCGGTGGTAACGGATTGCAGCGATACGACGGCTATGAGCTGGTTGATTACAGCAACCAAATCAAGAACCACTGGTATATAAAATTTATGGAAGACAGCAGAGGCCTGTTATGGATAAGTTCAGCGGATGGAATTCACCTGTTTAACCCGGAAAATGAAAAAATGAAATATTATTTACCTGATTCAACTTACAAAAGAATCAGTAAAGTTATTGAAGACAAGAATGGAACTATCTGGTGTGCATCCTATGGTCTTGGGTTACTGCAAATGGAACCATTCATGAAGGACGAATCCCAATTAACGGATGTGATCTTTAAAAAAGGATTGGATGCTGCCTTTAAAATCTCTTCCTATAAAATAGATAAAACTGACATTTCGAAAGAAGCTAACAAACTGCTTGATCTTTTTGAAGACAACCAGGGGCGATTATGGATAGGCAGTTGCGAGGGATTATATGTATTTAATAAAGAGAACCATGAATTTGTGCATGTCGATGACGATATGGAGCATAAATCAAGGTTAATGAATGACACAGTATATACCATTGCAGCAGAAAATCCTGACGTATTATGGGTATATACCCGGAAAGGATTCAACAGAATATCAAATATTAACAAAGTATTTTCAGATAGGTATCCCATTAAAGCCAATCTTGATTTTAAAGGATACAAAGATCGGTATAAAAAAGAAGGGGAATGGAACATAGTTTTCATCATTGACCATCTGAATAACTTCTGGTTTGGAACCCCATCAGAACGAGGATTGGTCAGGATGAATATCGATGTAAACAGCAACGCAAAGCTTGAGGCAGTATATCCGGATCTCGGTAAAAAAGGGAACGCTGAATATGGTACCATTGTTTCCATTATGGAAGACCGCACGGGTTTGATCTGGCTGGGCCACTCCTATCCGGTAATCCGGAAATTCCGACCGAAAACAGGCTTGTTTACTCCAATGGAAGGAATTTTAGAGAAATATCCACATGTAAGTTATGATTTTAACCAGCTATACGAAGACGAAGATAAAAATCTCTGGATCTGTACCTGGGGCAGTGGTGTATTTAAGATAAGTCAAAAAGGG